>Ga0207714_1000050_pt1 | contig 67782 bp, 71 predicted proteins | sample PonA232FremontCA_2_FD_187270 | JGI IMG/M metagenome (GOLD analysis project Ga0207714, IMG submission 187270) | Marine sediment microbial community from Fremont, CA, USA - Pond A23 Sediment 2 (SPAdes) | ecosystem: Environmental > Aquatic > Marine > Unclassified | place: USA: Fremont, California... | reverse complement strand
GCCATCTCTGCGATGGAGTCGGCGACACCCGTCATACCGCCCTCGGGGTAGTAGACACCGAGGTTGAAGTCGACGTGCGACATCAGGTTGTACAGGGCGGGCGTGTTCTTGGGCGAACCGCCGAGGAAGACGAGCGTGTACTGTAGGATCTGTCTTAGCTTGTCGTTCTCGAAACGGTTGTGGACGTACCCCTCCATCGAGCCGAGTAGCTGTAAGCCGAGAGGGATAGCACGGAGGACGGACGGATCGATCCAGTTACGTAGACGTGACCGATCCTCGTAGATGAAGTTGTTCATAGCGAGTTCGTAGTTTCTCTCCGACGAGTCGAGGTACCCACGAAGCTTCTCAGCCCCGTTCTCCTCGTACTCCTCGAAGACATCCGCCGCGAGCGCAGGCTCCTTAGGTATCTCGACCTCGTCGCCGTCCTTGAAGAACACCTTGTAATGCGGATCGAGGTGTTCGAGTTCGTAGTAGTCCGAGGGTTCGCGGTCGAAGCTCCCGAAGAAACGTTCGAATACGTCGGGCATCAGGTACCACGAAGGACCCATGTCGAAACGGAAGCCCTCGACTTCAAGCGTGCTTGCACGTCCGCCCATCTGCTCGTTCTTTTCGAGTATAGTAACGTCAGCGCCGGCGTCGGCGAGGTAACAAGCCGACGATAGACCGCCGAATCCGCCGCCGACGACCGTTACTGAGGCGTCGGAAAGGTCGTCGGATGACATTTACAGATCAGTTGCGCCCAAGACATAAACGTGCTTCGAACCGGGAAAGTAATGTTACATGCCCGACATATCCGTGTAGATGGCTGAGTTCGGGTCTGCGCGAGCCGCACCGGGTGAGATCGACACGGGGATACTAACCGCCGGAGAGACGCGCGACGGCTCCGGCTTCGGTCTTCCGGTTGCGGTCGTAAACGGTGCTGAGGAAGGCGAAACGCTCTACGTACAGGCGGGAAGCGACGGCGACGAGCTAAACGGCGTCGGTGTCGTGCGCGAGGTAACCCGGCGTCTCGACGCCGACGAACTCACGGGACAGATACTCGTCGTCGGCGTCCTAAACTACCACGGCTTTCAGATGGCGGAGCACAAGAACCCCGTCGATAGCACCAAGCTCAACCGTGCGTTTCCGGGTGACGCCGACGGTTCGAGTAGCGAACGTCTCGCCAACCTCGTCTACGAGAACGGTGCAGAGCGCGCCGACCTCGGTCTGGATCTCCATCAGGGTTCGACAAGCCGTATGATAGACGAGGTACGCGTCCGTTGCGGACGTGGTCACCGTCTCCACGACGAATGCCTCGAACTCGCACGTACCTTCGGGACGGAGTACGTCCTCGACAAGAAGGGTCCCAAGGGGCAGTTGGCGCGCGCCGCACCCGAAGACGGCGTCCCTCTCGTCGACCCCGAACTCGGCGGTGCCGTCGGATGGGACAGAGGGTCAGTAGAGACGGGTGTACGCGGTGTCTTCAACGTCCTCAAGGGGTACGGATTCCTCGAAGGCGAACCCACGACGCCGGACGAACAGCTCCGCGCAAAGGAGTTCGAAGTCTTCCACGCCGACAGCGGTGGTCTGGTCGAAAGACACGCCGATCTGTACGACGAGGTCGGCAAGGGAGACGCTCTCTTCGAGGTCACCGACGTCTTCGGCGAGACGAAGGAGACGGTCGACTCTTCGGTGAACGGTGTCGTCTGGCGGACGCGTAGACTACCGATGGTTGCGACGGGTGAGTACGTGATGAGCGTTGCGACGGGGTTGGAGCGGTTCTGAATTAGAAGATCCGAACCTCCCGCCTCATCAGGAACCTGTTGATACGCCGGATAGGACGTAGCCTACCAACGCAAGCGGAACCCCCGAAACTAGCGTGACCACGGATACGAGAAACAGCGAAAGAAACATCCATGGGTCGAACGGGGGAAGTACGACCACCACAGAAAGGCAGACTGCGTAAGCCACCACGGAGGCGGCGGCGTAAATCCGGTCTCCGACCCCCGCTACGTGTCCTGTAACGTACAGGAAGGAGAGAGAGCCGAACCCGAAGACGAAACGCGCGGTTACCGCGTACGGTCCGGGGAAGTCGAAGTACAGCCACATACCTGTGAGAAGGAGAAAGGTCACAGCCGGAACCGCAAGCACGTATGAGTCTTTCTCTATCTTCCCTCGCATATACAGCCAACCGAAGGCTCCCGCTGTGACGTAAGAGGGAGCCACGAATACCAGATCGTAGGAAGCATCGTAGTGGTTCAGAACAGGTACGAACGGGGATACGTAGAGCAGGATTCCTATAAGCAGGAGCGGGTACGGGAGAATAGCTGAGATACGAGAGTCGAGGTTCATGTTTCGGTATTCGACGTGCTGGTTCGTTCATATTTACCGTACCGGAGATATCCGACGACTCCGAGCGGAAGACCGGCGACGAAAGGCACCACGGTCGCTATAAAAAGACCGGCGACTTCCCCCAAACTGGCACCACCCTCACCGTTAAGAACACGTACCGCGACAAACTGGACGGCACCCACGTACACCAACAGTATCATGCCTACGTACCCTACTTTCCGTGCGCGTATAGCTATCCCAAGCGAAAAGGTTAGAGAGACGACCGAGTACGCGATGATTTCCAAGACCTCCGGCCAGTACGGCGGAGTACCGAAACCGGCGGGCGGTTCAGGTATGAGCAACATACTCAGCAGAAGCATACCAGCCGAAGCGGCGAAGGCTACTACGGGAGCCGCTACCATGTGCAGACGCACGTCGCCTCTACCGCGTGCGGCGAACAGCGTGAGAATACCTGCCACCACATAGTGCGGTGCTGTGAGAACGAGGAAGTCCTCGGTCTTGTCCAGCGGCAACGGTGCTAAAGGCGACAGGTAGAGTAGCACGCCGAGAGCAATGAGTAGATACGGGAGGAGATCCGTGACACGAAGGTTAGTTTCCATGTCCCGGTTCCCTGACTGTTTGTTGTCGGCGTCCGTTGTTCGGTACGAGGTACCCCACTACACCGAGCGGTATCCCCGCGCCGAGCGTGAGTGCGAGTACAACAGCACCTGTCCACGAGTATAACACAGGTAGTACGCCAACGGTAAACAGAGGGATCCAGAGGACGTAAGCCACCACGGCGGCACCGAGGTAAGCCCGCTCCTCCCTCTTCGATGCGTCGTCGGGTAGAAGACGGGGCACCACGGCGCGCGGTATTCCTAAGCTAAGGACGAGAACAAGTAGATGGAACACCGGCCGGGGGTCAAGTACAAGCTGGACAGTACCGGATCCGACCACTACCCAGACAGCGTAAGCCAGTACCGCGGTGCCGAGGTAGACGCGGTCTTTCCTGCTCGGATCGCCGCGCAGTAGAAGATAGGTTGCTACAGTGAGAGGTATACCCGGAACAAGGACAGGAACGAGCGTAAGACCAAGCGAGACAGGGTTAACTCCACCCCAGCCCGCGCCGGGAAGACCGGAAGCTACGGTATACGTACATACAAGGTAAGTCAGTCCCGACGCACCGAAGTAGACCCACTCCTTCTTCTTCGCCGTCTGTCCGAGGACGAAGAAGAGGGATATACTGCCGTACGACACGACGCCTTCCGCGCTCAGACCGTAGGGGCTGGAAAGCTCAAAGTACAGCCACATGCCTGTGAGGATGAGAAATGTCACCGCCGGAACCGCCAGCACGTACGAGTTTCGTCTGACCATACCTCGGACGTAGAGCCAACAGAAGGCTCCCGCTGTAACGTAGGACGGGGATAGAGGTAGTAAGCTAACTCCGCCGAGGTTCAGAAGCGGCGATAGACTAAAAAGAACGCCGAGAGTTAGAAGAAGGTAGGGTACAGATTCCGGAAACCGTGAGTTGGATATCATTTCTGTTTAGCCGCCGTCTACTCTACTGCAACTGTAATTTCAACCGTTTCGTTACCGAGGAGTATGTAAACTGCCGCAGTCGTACTCGAAATACGGACGTTTTCGGTTTCGCTCATCCCGTTTAGTTCGGCGCGCACCACATACTCCCCCTCTTCTTCTATGACGCTTTCCACCCTCGTGCTATCGTCCCGCGTAGCCTCTAACTCATCAGAGTATACTGTCCTACCGTCCTGTGTTATTTCAACCGACACGGTCGTGTTTTCCCTATCCGGGTTATCCAGTACCAGATCTATAGGTTCAAACTCACTCTCACGCGGTTCGTCGTTTTCGTCGCTCCCGAGACAGCCCGTAGTGAGGAAGATTACCGACGCCGAAATGAACTTTCTTCGTTCCATTTCACAATGGTTCTATGCTACTCACCTTATTTCACCAGTTCAACTCCGCTCATACCGGTAACCGCACTGGTCGAGACGACCGCGAACTTAACTACCGTTCTTCTATCTACGCCTTTCATTAGATGGTCTTTTTCAGCCGTACTATCGCTAACTCACTGAAGAGGTATATATCCACGGACGTGGCGAAACACCCCGGTTTCGCCAAAACTTTGGCGAGAACGATTTGTACGCCAAAACTTTGGCGCGGAAACTACGGTTCGAACCGCTCAGCGTTTTCCTTGCACCCCTCGTACATCGCTTCAAAATGCTCGCGCGCGCTCCGCGACGCGAACGACGCGCGCCCCAGCACATGCCCGTCGTCGTCGTAAACCAGAACGCCGACACGGTGTTCGTCTAGCAGAGCCAGCCCGTGGGACAGCTTACTATCCGTGACGAAGAACCGTGTTCCGTTCTGGGATGCCTCGTCCATCATATCTCCGTGTTCGTCACGTATGTGTTCAAAGACTTCACGCTCCATAACGAACTCGGCGTCCAAACCGTCGAGCACCTGTCCGTGGTAGGTACCGAGGTACGGCGGGAAGAGAACGGGTACGAGACCGCGCACCGTGTCCGCGTTCTTGACATGTTCACCGATCTCCCCGATAGTGCTGTTCGGTACGTGTTTACGCGAGGGCACGTACCTTCCTTGGGAGAGAACCTCCGCCGGTGCATCAAGGGCTTCGATTATCTCCTCAGCTTCGTAAGCAAGCTCAGCGTCCTTCAGGTTCGCGCGTACAACTTCGCCGTACTTCGTGAGCGTGTATCCGTCATCGGTCTCTTCGACAACGCCGAGATCAACGAGTTCGCCGAGATGCTTACGCACCGTTGAGGAGGACTTGCCGAGGTATTCCGCCACGGCACTCTTGTCTCTGTTCCCAGAGGTGATAGCCTCCAGATAGCCGTAACGTCGGTGTACGGTCAGCAGGCTGTCCATACCGGTTAAAGCTCAGCCCCTAACGACGAATGTTTTTTGCTCTCAGAGGTGTCAGATATCTTACAGGACGCAGGAGGGTTCGGTGGTTTAGTTTTCTGTCCTCGTATACGCGTCGGTGTTCGATCCCGGAGACGCAACAGCTTAGACGCGCCGCGTCCCTCTCTCCTTCTCCGGATACTCGACAACGACTTCGTCGCCGTCGGAGGCGACGAACGAGTCCGCAAACTCGTCAAGCGACGCCGTCTTGAGGGGCGAAACGTCGTCGGAGTAACGTGAACTCACGTGGGTCAGTGCGAGGAGTTCGGCGTCCGCCTCGCGCGCCACCCCCGCCGCCTCGCGTGCGGTTGAGTGCCCTGTTTCGACGGCGCGATCCTTTTTGTCGTCACCGAACATACCGTCGTGGACGAGCAACGATGCGTCGCGTGCCATCTCGACGGTGCGGTCGGTCGGACGTGTGTCGCCCGTGTAGACGAACTTCCTGCCGGGGCGTGGTTCGCCGACGACCTGTTCGGGTTCGACGACCGTCCCGTCTTCGAGTTCAACCGCCTCGCCGTTGTGTAGTGTCGAGAACATGGGTCCCGGAGGGACGCCGAGTTCCTCTGCGCGTTCGCGGTCGAAACGTCCCTTGCGTTCGTCCTCGACGACGGCGTATCCGACCGAGTCGACGCGTCCGTGGTCGGTTTCGAAAGCGACGACATCGTAGCCGTCCCTGCGGACGACAGTGCCGTCACCGACGGGCTTGACATCGACGTCGTACGCCGGACGGTGCCCTGCGAGAGCGACACAGCCGCGGACATGATCGGCGACGGATTCGGGGCAGTAGATACGTACGGGTTCGTCACGCCCTTGGAACGTCCATGTCTGTGTCAGACCCGGTAGACCGAGGAGATGGTCGCCGTGTTTGTGGGTTATGAAGATATCGTCGACTGTGAAACCCGTGCCGCACCTCATCATCTGGCGCTGTGTTCCCTCGCCGCAGTCGAAAAGCATCAGATCGCCCTCGCGCTCAACCGCGACGGCGCTGGGCGCACGGTTCGTCTGGGGTATCGAACCGCCGGTTCCGAGGAACGTGACGCGGAACATCAGAGACAGTCGCCTATACGTTTGGACGGCGAGTCGAGTTCGATATCCTTCTTCACCATACGCGCCACCTCGTGGTCGGTAACGTCGAGGTACTCCTTGTCGGCGGCGCGTGCTATAACCTCGGCGCGCATTCTGAACTCACGCCCCTCGTGTACTATGTCGACGCCCTCGGAGTCGAAGGAGAAGACGGTTCCCGAGTGCTCTACCTGCATGAGAGCGGGTACGCGGGAGGGACGAATAAGAATGACGGAACAGCGATGAGTTACCCGCCGCCGCCCGTCTGTGGCTCGTACTCCTCACATACCATGCTCGACTCTAAACGCGTCTTGAGGTCGTGAAGCGAGCAGTGTGGACCCGGTTCGCCGTTGTGCTTCCTGAACGTGACGTGGTCGCAGTTTCCGCAGTAAGGGTCGTCGACCGTCTCGGCGTCCTCGTCGAAAAGCTCGTCGTAAGGCGAAAGAACGACCTCACCGGGTTCGTCGTCGCCTTCGACGCGCTCACCCCGCTCCGTCTGTTCGCGGAGTGTCTTGACGCCTTGGTCGGCGTTTTCGCGCAGGACGACGTCCTCTACGGGGGTGTACGCGACGGGTTCCTCGTCCTCGTCTTCTTCTTCGGTTTCGCTCAGCCTGTCGTCGCGGGATGTCTTCTCCTTGAGTTCCTCAAGCTCGTCAGTCATCCGATACCGCCTCCGTACGTCGCACCGGTTCGTCGTCGGAGATACGTACGCGTAACTCCTCGGCGTTCTCGGCGAAACGACGGCAGGCGCGTTCGCCGGTCTTCGAAGGCTCGTCTACATCGAAGACGGTATGTCCGTCGTTCGCGGCGTTACGTATCTCCTGTGAAACGGGTATAGGGCGTCCGAGAACGTCGGGGTAGGCGTCGCGGAACTCCTTCAGATACTCCTTCGAGAGCTTCGTACGTCGGTCTATCTTGTTGGGGACGACCATCGATAGGTCGACGGTTACGCCGAAGCTGTCGTCCATCTTCTCCAGATCCTGTTCGAGCGCCTCAAGCTGACTCGCCTCGAAGACGCCCGCCTCAACGGGGACGACGGCGTTACGCGCCGCCCAGAGACCGTTGTAGGTGACGTTGTTTGTAATCCCGGGTAGGTCGACGAGGACAACATCGTAGCCGAGAGGGTCGACGTACTCGGTCAGGAAGTCGTCGAGACGCGAATAACGATCCGACGGCGAGTCGATGTTGCCGAGTTCGGCGTCGAGCGAGTCAAGACCCGGATGCGCGGGTATGACGTCGATATCCTCGTCGGTTCCGTGTATCAGGTCGTCGACGGCATCCTCGCCCAACTTCTCGACGATTATGTCCCATTCGTCCTGAAAGACGGTCGATATGTTGGGCCAGTCGTCGTCGGACTCTATGCTCTCCTCCACATCGTCCCAGAGACCGAAATGCTTGCTCAGGTCGCCCTGCTTCCCCGCAAGGTCGACGAGTAGGACATCCTCGCCCGCCTCCGCGAGCGCGACACCGAGATGTGCGGCGACCGTCGTCTTCCCCGTCCCTCCTTTGTCTATAAAGGTCGCTACTCTCGAAGGTCTGCGCATAACGGCACTGTCTTCTACAGTTTCATAAGCCTACGTCAGACATCTGTCATCCGTCGAGGGCTTCGGCGATAGACTCGACGCGTTCTACGAGTTCGTCGGCGTCGCGTGCGGCGATACGTACCATAGGCTCCTTTCCGACGGCACCCGCGTCGACGACGGCATCCGGGAAGCCGTCGCGCGAAGCCACGGTTCTGGCTGACCAGCCCATGGTTCCGCCTTCGCCCTCACGCGTCTCGTCGGGCTGATCGGCGCGGTCTATACGTAAGACGTTCATACCCGTCGTTCCGAGCGCCTCGCGCACCTCGGCGTTGTTACGCAGGTTGCACACGGCACCGGGTTCGTCGTCGAGATGGTCGCGCAGACCGAGGAGGTAACGCGCGACGTGTCCCGACGCACCGAGACGGACGCACGACGCTACGAAGCCGACGTCGGTACGTCGGAGGCGTCCCTCGACCGCGGCGATCTCGTCGTGTTCGACGGCGTACGGCGTGGCGACGCCGACGTTGGTTCCGACCTCAGGAAGAAGTGCGGGGAAGCCCTCGATCTCACCGAAACGCTCCACCGTCACACGGACGGCTTCTACGGCTTCGAGGCGCGCCGCGTCGTTACGTGTCCCGACGAGATGGTGGACTGTGTCGGCACCCTCGCCGACCTCCAGACCGTAACGGACGGCACGGTAGAGGAATCCCTCGGCGCGCGCGACGGATTCGCGCAGTGACGCCCCGTTTGCGAGTTCCGCGGCAACGGCGGACGAGAAAGCGCATCCGGTTCCGTGGGTTGCACCGCCCTCGACACGCGGCTTCGTGTACCGTTCCGTCGTTTCGGCGTCGGCGAGTACGTCGACGACCTCGTCGCCCTCTATATGTCCTCCCGTTACGACGGCGGCTTCCGCGCCCGCGTCGACGAGTTCGCGCGCCGCCTCGCGCATACCTTCGGACGAGTCGATCCCCACACCGGTCAGAGTCTCAGCCTCAGGCGCGTTGGGTGTGACGAGGCTTGCGCGGGGTAGGAGTTCGTCACATACCACCTCCTCGGCTTCCTGCGACAGGAGACGGTCGCCGCTCTGAGCTATCATAACAGGGTCGACAACGGCGGTTAGGTCGTGTTCGTCTATCTTCTCTGCGACGACACGCGCCGTCTCCGCGTTGCTCAGCATACCCGTCTTTGCGGCGGTAACGTCGAAGTCCTCGACGACGGCGTCTATCTGCTCCGCGACAAACTCAGGCGGTGTGTCGTGTACGCCACGGACGCCCGTCGAGTTCTGCGCCGTGAGGCTCGTGACGGCGGAGGTTCCGAAGACGCCGAAAGCCTCCATCGTCTTGAGATCCGCCTGTATCCCCGCTCCGCCGCCGGAGTCGGAGCCTGCGACCGTAAGGGCGACGTTCGTATCAGTCATGGACGGAGAAACGTCTCATAACCGCATATTACTACCGGATCGTTAACGCACGACGGTAAGGTTTTATCGGACGACACGTAACGACGGGTATGGATATACTCGTCGTCGGGGGCGCGGGCGCTATGGGGGACTGGTTCGTGGGCTTCTTCCGCGAACGCGGATGGTCGGTGGACGTCTCCGACCCCGACGCCGACGAAAGCGTGCCTGTGGAACGTGCGGGCGAGTACGATGTTGTCGTGGTCGCCGTACCGATCGAAGCGACAGCGGATGTCATAGAGGACGTGGTGACGTACATGGACGACGGCTTGCTTATGGACGTTACAAGCGTCAAACGTGAACCCGTCGAGGCGATGCGCCAAGCGCCCGACGGGGTCGAGATACTCGGCACGCATCCGATGTTCGGACCTTCGGTGCGTTCGATGCGCGGGCAGACGGTCATACTCGTACGTGAGAGGGACGGCTCTGTCTCCGAACGTATAGTCGAGACGTTCCGCGACGCGGGCGCGAACGTTCAGGAGGCGACGGCGCGCGAACACGACGAGATGATGAGCGTCGTTCAGGGGCTTACGCATTTCTCGCTCATCTCGATAGGCGGCGCTCTCGAACGTCTTGATTTCGAAGTCGAAGAGTCACGTCGTTTCATGTCGCCCGTGTACGAGATCGTGCTCGACTTCGTCGGGCGCGTGCTCGACCAGAACCCCGAACTGTACGCCGAGATACAGAGCAACCAGCCCGTCGGCGAGGTTCACGACGCGCTGATACGGTCGGCGGAAGAGTTACGCGCATCCGTCGAGGAGGACGACATAGACGGCTTCGTGGATCGGATGCTCGACGCGGCGCGCGGTTACGGCGATACGAAGAGCGCGTTAAGACGTTCGGACAAGCTCATAGAGGCGAACGTCCGTGGGTACGAGGAGCTACACGCGAGCGTCGGCGAGGAACGCGTCCTGCGCCACGTCTACTCGGGAAACGTCCACGTCGGCGTGGTGCGCGACGTACGCGGACGGACGGTCTCCCTCGACGAAGACGGAGAGACGGTGGAGCTAAAGACCGAAAACGTCGAGCTTCTGAGCCGTGACGAGGCGCGCGAGTGGAAGGAAGAAAGCCTCTCGCGGCAGGAACGCGACGTTAGCGCCGCGTTTCCCGCGACCCTCGACGAGGATGTTCTCGAAGACGTAACGGCATCGTCGCACGACGACGTGCTCGGCTCAGAAGTTATCGATGTCTACGACGGGAAAGCGGTTCCGGACGGCTGGACGAGCTATACCGTACGTCTTGAACTGCTCGAAGACGGCGAGGTCGACAGCGCTGTAGAGTCCGTCGCGGAGACACTCGAAGGAATGGGGGGCGAGGTACGTTAGCCTTCGGCGGTGGCTTGGGCAACGGCGCGGCGTAGTTCGAGAAGGCTGAAAGACTCCTCGATACCGGGGCGTAAACGGACGACGGCGACGAAGTCGAGTGCGTGCCTCAGGTCGTCGGCGTCGAAGAACTCCGACGCAACCGAGACGACCTCCGACGGCGGTATACGTGACGATAGAGCGCCGAGGGCGCACGCGAGGTCGTAAGCCACCGCGTCGTCGTGTCCGTTGTCGGCGACGCTTGTCGAGTCTATGAAGTATATATCCCCGTCGACAACGAGGACGTTTTCGAGTGAGAGGTCACCGTGCGCGAGACGGTTTCTATGGAGGAGACGGAGCATACGGAAGACCTCGCGCACGGTCGTTTCGTCGAGGCTGACCTCCGAAAGCGTCTCAAAGCCGTCGAGGTACTCGAACAGTAGGAGCGCCTCACCGTCGCCTTCGATAACGTCGACGGGTTCAGGAGCGCGCACGCCGACTTCGCGCATACGGCGCGTCGATTCGAACTCGTGGCGCGCCATCTCAGCCGGGGAGTCGAACGACTCGAAGAAAGGTCCGTTTCCGGAGACACGGACGCCTAGGTTACGGACGGTGGTGAACAGCGAGTGCGTCCACGTGTTCTGCGGTGTGAGAACCTTGACGAAGAACTCGTCGTTGACGACGAGCGGAACCGAGAGCCAGTTCTCGCCGTCAACGGGCGTTAGATCGACCTCGTCGAAGCCGCGTTCGTCGCGTAGGATACGCGCGATGTCGTCGAGGTCGACCGAAGAGTCACCGCGGAGTATGCTCCTGAACGACATCCCGGTGAGAATGCGGGACGAACCGTATTAAGTTCAAGGGGCTAAGGAAGGTCAGGGTAGAGAGGGAACTCGTCGCAGAGAGTCCTAACCTCGTCCGCGACACCGCTCTTGAGTTCCTCGTCGTCGGTGTTCGACAGGACGCGCGAGATAAGACGCGCGACGCGTTCTATCTCCTCCGTACCCATGCCACGCGTCGTTAGCGCCGGGGTGCCTATACGGACGCCCGAGGTCACCGTCGGCGACTCCTCCTCTCCCGGAACCGTGTTCTTGTTGACGGTTATACCGACATCTTCGAGCGCCTCCTCGGCTTCCTTACCCGTTATAGCTTCGTCACGGAGATCGACGAGAACGAGATGGTTGTCCGTGCCGTCGCCCACGAGCGTCCAGCCCTCGTCCTTGAGCGTCCGTGCGAGTGCGCGCGAGTTCTCGACGATACTCGACTGGTACTCGTCGAACCCGTCGGTCTGCGCCTCGGCGAAGCATACAGCCTTTGCGGCGACGACATGCATAAGAGGTCCGCCCTGCGTACCGGGGAAGACGGCGGAGTCGACATCGCTCGCGTGTTCGTCGTCGCACAGTATCATACCGCCGCGTGGTCCGCGTAACGTCTTATGCGTCGTGGTGGTCACGAAGTCGGCGTGGGGAACAGGAGAGACGTGTTCGCCCGCGGCGACCAGACCAGCGATATGTGCGATGTCTGCGAGATGGTAAGCGTCGACCTCGTCGGCGATCTCTCCGAGACGGTCGAACTCTATCTCGCGCGGGTACGCGCTCGCCCCCGTGACTATGATATCGGGGTCGAACCTGTGCGCCTGTTCGGCGAGTCCGTCGTAGTCGATACGCCCCGTCTCTTCGTCGACGAGGTAGTGTTCGACGTCGTACAGCTTTCCTGAGAAGTTCGCGGGATGTCCGTGGGAAAGATGACCGCCGTGAGTGAGATCCATACCGAGTATACGGTCACCGGGGTCGAGAACCGACAGGTAGACCGCCATGTTCGCCTGTGTCCCCGAATGTGGCTGTACGTTTACGTGTTCCGCGCCGAATATGTCGAGGGCGCGTTCACGGGCGAGTTCCTCAACCTCATCCATGAACTCGCAACCGCCGTAGTAACGTTCGCCGGGGTAGCCCTCGGCGTACTTGTTGGTCATGACGCTCCCCTGCGCCTCCATGACGGCACGCGAGGCGAAGTTCTCCGAGGCTATCATCTCCAGACCGTTCTCCTCGCGGTGGGTTTCGCCGCGTATAGCGTCCGCAACCTGAGGTGCTGTTTCCTCGACGTGTTTCATACTCTGATCTGGTCTACGCGGCGCATAAAGCCGTCGGAAGACGTGGGAAATACGTGCGTGCGTCACCGAGAGAGGACATGGACAGAGGGGTGTACGTCTTCGTCGGGTGTGCCGTCGCGGTAGCCGTGGCTTCGTTCGTACCGACGGGGACGGCACCGGGGAGCCTTCAAAAGACGCACGCCGTATACAACGGCGTATGGCACGCGGGTACGTACGCCGCCCTCGCAGTCGTCGGCTTCTACGCATTCGATCGTGACCGTTGGCTCGTCGTCGCCGTCGGTGTCGTGGTTCTCGGCGCTGTGGTCGAAGCAGGACAGGCGTTCATCACGTACAGGACGGCAACCGTAGCGGACGTCTTGGCGAACACAGCGGGCGTCGTGGTAGCCTTCGCGGTCGCCGAAGCGCGACGTCTCACGGTGTAAGCCATCTGAAAGCTTTTTACCACGGAAACCGACGCACGGTTGTGAGCAATATATCCGCGACGGGCGCACCCGCGAAGATGGAGGAAAGGCGGGACGAACTCACGCCGATGATGGAGCAGTACTTCGAGCTATGCGACGAGTACGACGACTGCGTCGTACTTTTTCAGGTCGGTGACTTCTACGAAACCTTCTGCGAGGCGGCGCGCGACGTATCACGCAGGCTCGATATAACCCTGACACAGCGCGAGGACTCGTCGGGCGAGTACCCGATGGCTGGTATACCCGTCGACTCCGCGGAGTCGTACGTCGAGACGCTTTTGGACGAAGGCTACAGGGTCGCTGTCGCGGATCAGGTACAGGATCCCGACGAGACGACGGGCGTGGTTCGGCGCGCCGTGACACGTGTCGTCACCCCCGGTACGGTGGTAGAGGACGAACTCCTCGACGACGACAACAACTACGTCGCCTGCGTCGTGGAGGGCGACGGCGGTTACGGCGTCGCTTTCATGGATGTCTCGACGGGCGAACTCGTCGCAACTACGTGTGGCGACGAAGGGGTTCAGGACGAGATAGACCGTTTCGCGCCGTCGGAGGCTGTCGCCGTGGACAGCGGTGTTTTCGACGACGACTGTATGGTGACGCCTTACGACGCGTTCGCGCCCGACGAACCGAGCGAAGTCGTTGAGGCGTACTTCCGTAACCCCGACGCTCTGCTCGAAAACGACGCCGAGGTACGCGCGTGCGGTACACTTCTCGCATACGCCGAGTACACGCGCGGCGAGGAAGGCGAGGACGAGAACCGCGACGACGACCGTCTTGACTACGTCAACCGTCTGAGACGGTACGATCCGCGCGAACATATGCTTCTGGACACCGTGGCGCTCGAAAGCCTCGAACTGTTCGAGGGGAGACGTGACGGGGATACCGTCTTCGACGTACTCGATGAGACATCGTGCGCGCTCGGAAGCCGTAAGTTACGCTCGTGGCTACGTCATCCGCTTCTGGAGGTGGACGGTATAGAGGAGCGTCTCGACGCCGTCGAGGAGCTAAACCGTCGGACACTCGTCCGCGAAGAGGTGCGCGAACTCCTGCGCGATGTCTACGATATAGAGCGTCTCGTGACGCGCGTATCGCGGGGACGTGCCAACGCACGCGACCTTCTCGCGCTCAAGAACACGCTCGACGTCGTGCCACGTGTAAAGGAGGCGCTGGACGATGTCGACTCCGAGCTACTCGGTTCCCTGCACGGGGATCTCGACACGATGGAGGAGGTACGCGGTCTCATAGGGCGTGCTGTACGTGACGATCCGCCTATCGAGATCACCGAGGGCGGCGTGGTACGCGAGGGTTTCGACGACGAACTCGACGAACTGCGTCGTGTCGAAAACGAGGGGCGCGAATGGGTGGCGTCGCTCGAAAAACGCGAACGCGAACGGACGGGGATCGAATCGCTCAAGGTCGGATTCAACAAGGTACACGGCTACTACATCGAGGTCACCAACCCGAACCTCGACGACGTGCCCGACGACTACACACGGCGGCAGACGCTCAAGAACTCCGAACGTTTCTACACGCCCGAACTCAAGGAGCGCGAGGACGAGATACTGGGTGCGGAGGAGCGCGCCGACAAGCTCGAATACAGCCTTTTCAAGAACGTCCGTGACGATGTCGCCGAGGATGCGGAACGTATGCAGAAGGTTGCGGAGACGGTGGCGGCGCTCGACGCCCTTGGGTCGCTCGCGGGTGTCGCCGCCGAAAACGGGTACACGCGTCCCGAGTTCGGTGACGGACACGTCGTCGAGGGTGCGCGCCATCCCGTCGTAGAACGGTCGGTCGACGAGTACGTACCTAACGACGCCTCGTTCGAGGAAGCCGGGTTCGCGGTCGTGACGGGACCCAACATGTCGGGCAAGTCGACGTACATGCGTTCGGTTGCGCTCGTCAGCGTCCTCGCGCAGGTGGGTAGCTTCGTCCCCGCCGACGACGCTCATCTCGAACCCGTCGACCGTGTCTTTACACGTGTCGGTGCGAGCGACGACATCGCAGGCGGGCGTTCGACGTTCATGGTAGAGATGGTCGAACTCGCCGAGATTCTGCACAATGCGACACGGCGGTCGCTCGTACTCCTCGACGAGGTGGGACGCGGAACGAGCACCGCCGACGGTCTGTCCATCGCACGCGCGGTGACGGAGTTCATACACGACGAGGTAGGCGCTAAGACGATGTTCGCCACGCACTACCACGAACTTACAGAGACCGCCGACGAACTCGACGGCGTACGTAACCTGCATTTCGCCGCCGACCGCCGTGACGGCGACATGGTCTTTCTACACGAGGTTGTCGAAGGGGCGGCTACGGCTTCGTACGGTATCGAGGTTGCGCGTATGGCGGGCGTACCCGACGAGGTGGTCGACCGAGCGGATGCGGTCGTCGACGAAGGTCACGCGGACGGTAAAGAGACGGAAGACGGTCTACGACAGACGCGTCTCGACACCGCCGTAGACGTAAACGGGGCGATGAACGGCGAACGCAAGGACGGAGGGGACGGGACGGGTAACGAGGACGGAACGGAGCGTGTCGTCGACGAAATCGCGCGTATCGATACCGCAAACACGACACCGATGGAGGCGTTAAACATACTCAACAGGCTTAGCAAGAGTGTCGATGATACGTAAACTCGACGACGAAACGGTCGAGCTAATCGCGGCGGGCGAGGTCGTCGAGAACCCCGCGAGCGTCGTCAAGGAGCTCGTCGAGAACTCGCTTGACGCGGGTGCGGGTTCGGTGGATGTCGAGGTTGAGAACGGCGGTATCGATCTCGTCCGCGTCGCCGACGACGGGCGCGGAATGAACGCCGACGACGCCGTATGCGCGTTCGAAAGGCACGCTACGAGCAAGATTTCGGACGCCGACGACGTTTCGAAGGTCGACAGTCTCGGCTTCCGTGGCGAGGCGCTACCGAGCATAGGGCGTGTCGCGCGCGTCGAGATGGTTACGAAGGACGACGGCGTCGGTGCAACGCGCGTCGTGACGGGCGCGGGTATCGACGGCGAGCGCGTCGAGGAGACGGGACGCGGGCGCGGCACGACCGTTGAGGTAACACGGCTTTTCGAGTCTACACCCGCGAGACGTGAGGCTCTTTCGTCGCCCGGACGCGAGTTCCGGCGTGTCTCACGTCTCATGACGCGTTACGGTCTGGCGCGTCCTGATGTTGCGTTCACGGTCGAACACGGCGACACCGAGGTTCTGTCAACGCCGGGTTCGGGCGACCCCGTCGATGCGCTGTACGCCGTCTACGGGCGCGACGTGGCGAGTCGCGCGACGCGTTTCTCCCATGACGACGGTCGTGTCTCGGTCGAGGGTGCTCTCGTACAGCCTTCTGTGACGCGGTCGGCGACGCACCACGTCTACACGGCGGTGAACGGACGCGCGGTCGACGACGAGACGGTGCGGGGTGCGACCGTCGACGGCTACGGAACCCTTCTTCCGGAGGATCGTTACCCCGTCGCCGTCGTCTCCGTAGACGTACCACCCGAACGCGTCGATGTCAACGTACATCCCGCGAAGAAGAAGGTACGTTTCGTGGACGAGGACGCGGTGCGCCGTGTCGTCTTATCCGGTGTCCGCGACGCGGTTACGAACGAGGATCTGACGCGCAGGGGTGAGATGGAGTTGGACGCCCCCGTCGATGTCGACACGTCCGAGGACTCCGCCTTCGCCGACGCCGAGGTCATAGGTCAGTTCCGTGACCTGTACCTCCTCTGCGAGTCGGACGACGATCTTCTCGTCGTTGACCAGCATGCGGCGCACGAACGCGTCAACTACGAGGAGCTACGCGACGAGTTTAACGGAAGCGTGCCGTCCGCCGAACTCGACGAGGCGGTCACCGTCGATCTTTCGCCCGACGAGGTGGCTGTTGTCGAGGAGCGCCGCGACGCTCTGAGCGCAAACGGCTTCCGTATCGAGGGATTCGGCGGCGGTCTGTACCGCGTCCGTGGCGTTCCCGCACCGATGGGACGCGTCGGCGACACCCAACTCGTACACGACGTACTCGACCGTTTCGTAGCGGGCGAGGAGGTGGATCTGCGTGACGAGGTTCTGAAGGACGTTGCGTGTCATCCGTCGCTAAAGGCTGGCGACGAACTCGAACGCGACGAGGCGACGGATCTCGTACGTGCGCTCGGTGAGTGTGAACAGCCGTTTTCGTGTCCGCACGGTCGTCCTACGGTTCTCTCCGTAAACGAACGGCGTATCGCAGAGGGATTCGAACGCGGCGGGGTGCGGCTTTGACCGGCGACGAGGACGGCGGGAGCGACGAGAAGGCACGTCTACGTGAGACGTTCGACGCGATCGCGTCTTCTTTCGACGAGACACGTAACCAACCTTGGGACGACGTCGCCGAGTTCGTCGATGGACGCGAGGGCGGGGTCGCTCTCGACCTCGGATGCGGTAACGGACGACACCTTCCACTCCTACGCGAACGTTTCGACACGGCGGTCGGCATCGACTTCTCGCGCTCGATGGTCGCGCTCGCCGAACCGCCCGTCGTACGCGGCGACCTCTCGGCTCTTCCTTTCCGTTCCTCTTGCGCCGACCTCGCCCTCTGCGTCGCCGTCCTACACCACCTGCCGACGCGATCCGGACGCCTGTCGGCGCTCGACGAGATAGGGCGCGTTCTCAGCGACGACGGCGATGCGCTCGTCTCCGTCTGGGCTATCGAACATCCCAAGTTCGACGGCGTGCGTGACGAGATACGCGCCGCGGGGGGCGATCACCACGTCCCATGGAAACGCGGCGAGGAGGAACGCGACAGGTACTATCATATACACGATCGGGCGTCGTTCGAGGCGCTCGTCGACGACTCGTCGCTCGACGGAACCGTCTGGGATTCCGACGGAAACTACTACGCGCGTCTACGTCCGACCGGCTAAGGCTTTTGCGGCGCGGGAGCGTAACCGTCGCATGGACTACCGTCTCGGCTTCGAGTCGCTCGACGAGTCCGACGAGGTCAAGGAGGAGTCGGTCGATCTACACGGTACGCTCCCCGACTGGCTGACCGGGGTTCTACTACGTAACGGTCCAGGGATGTACGAGAACGACAGCGCGAGCGTCAACCACTGGTTCGACGGTATGGCGATGCTCCACAGGTTCGGCTTCGACGGCGCGGAGGATGAGGTGCGGTACACATCGCGTTTCCTACGTACCGACGCGTACGAGGGGATGCGCGAGGGCGAACTACGACGCAACGAGTTCGCCACGGATCCCTGCGCAGGCGTCTTCGGGCGTTTCTTCTCGTACTTCGCCGCGCCCGAACCGACGGACAACGCGAGCGTGAACGTCGTAAAGGACGACGAAACCTTCCGTGCGGTAACCGAGACGACGATGCCCGTGGAGTTCGACCCCGAGACGCTCGAAACGCTCGACGTTCCGGACGAACTCGACGACCTCGGACAGATAACGACACCGCACCCGCACACCGACCCCGAAACGGGTGAGCGCGTGAGCTACGTCACGCGTTTCGGACGCAGAACCGGGTACCGGGTCTACGTCAAGAACGGCGACGGACGCGAGGTTATCGCCGAGATAGGGCGCGATGAACCCGCGTACATGCACAGCTTCGCGCTCACACGGCGGTACGTCGTACTCGTTGAGTTCCCGTTCGTCGTCAGCCCGCTGAAGATACGTTTCGGGAACGACACGGTTGCGGAGTCGTACGACTGGAAGCCCGACCGTGGCACGCGGTTCACGTTCGTCGACCGATCGACGGGTGAGGTCGTCGCCTCCCCTGAGACGTCACCGTTCTTCGCCTTCCACCATGTCAACGCCTACGACGACGGCGACGATGTTGTCCTCGATATCGCGGCTTACGACGACGCCTCGGTCGTGAACGACCTCTACCTCGGCTCCGTACGTGACGACCCGCCTTTGCGTATGCCTACCGCCGAACTACGCCGGTACCGCGTCAACGTCGACACCGGAACGGTGGAGGACGGGACGGTCTACGGGGGTTCCTTCGAGCTTCCCCGCGTCCGCAACGACAGGGACGGACGCGAGTACAGGTACGCGTACGGCGTCGGGCACCGTAACGTCCCGACGCGTGGGTTCCCCAACCGGCTTGTAAAGGTAGACACGCGCGAACGCGAGGTGTCCGTCTGGGAGGAAGATTCGACCTATCCGAGCGAACCCGTCTTCGTCCCCGACCCGGACGGAACCGACGAGGACGACGGCGTCGTGGTTTCGGTCGTCCTCGACCCTAACGAGGAGACGTCCTTCCTTCTCGTCCTTGATGCGTCGACGTTTGAGGAAACCGCACGCGGACGCGTTGAGCGTCCCGTACCGCACGGCTTCCACGGAAACTTCTACCGACGACGCGTTTAATAGGCAGGGGTACGAAGCCGTACCATGGACTCGGCGGCTTTCGAGGAACAGGTGCGCGATCTCCCGTGTGACGCCAAGCTGGTCTTCGTCGTTCTCGAAAAACGCGGACCTTTCACGCAGGAGGAGATAACCGAGGAGACGTACCTGTCCGAGGAGGAGGCTGTGTACGCCCTCGCGGTTCTGGAGGAACGTGGTATGGTCGAGAAGCACCAACATGCGGGCGGGGGGATATACGAGGTTATCCGTCCTGCTTAGCGTCGTAGACTGCGTCAACGTCCTTTCTGACCTTTTCGCGTAGCCTTCCCTCCGAGACATCGAGCACACGGACGGCTTCGTCGGTGTAGTCGACCGTCGCGCCGAACGGTCCTATATCGAGCGTAATCGTTAGTTCGACATCGTCGGCGTAACGGTGCGCCGTCCGGGCGTAGTCGAAGCATCCGTCGAGAGCCGAGTGCGCGCCTTCGCGGTCGTAGACATCGACAACGGCGTCCCAGAACCTCTCCTCATCAGAGTCGACGATTGGCGCGACGGCTTCCGACATCTCACGGAGGCGGTCGACGAGTTCGTCCGACATACGTCCACGATCCTCCTCCGCTCCTTGGAAGTTTGCATAGAATACATCGGCTTCGAGGTAGTCGTCGGTACGTTCGGTCACATCGTCACCCGCGGCGCAGTCGACGACGATACCGAACTTGCGCTCGAACGAACGTCCGACGGCGTCGGTTTCGCGCCGTGCGACGGGCAGTGTCGCCTTTCTCGTGGGCTTGCTTATGAACGTCGGAAAGCCTACGGCGTTGAGAGGCTGTACCTCGTCGGTCACGTAGCCGTACATACTGTCGATATATCCGTCGAAACGCTCGCGCACCGCTTCCTCTGTCATGGCATAATTATTATGTTCGTGGGGGAAAGTGGTAGTACCGGAACGAAGACGGGTATGTAGTTCAGCCCGGCAGAACGACCGGACGGAGCCTCAAGGGGCGCGAGTCCGCGCGGCGCGCATCGGTACACCGTTCCGGAAGGACTGGGGTTCGAATCCCCACATACCCATGCCGAACTGGGACGGACAGTTATTAAATCCCTGTCAGACAAAGGTCACACGTCTTCCGACCACAGAGATAACCACGGGAGCGCCGACACCTAACCGACAAACTCAAGCACACGATCGGCGAAAACATCGGGCTTCTCCGCATGCATGAAATGTCCCGCGCCCCCGACGGTTTCGAGTTCGGCGTGTGCGTCGTAGCACCGTGTCGAGTCCTCGAAAGCGGAGACGGTGACGCATCCGTCGTCACGTCCCGCTACGAGGAGCGTCGGTACGTCGATACCGCGTATACGCATCGAGCCGACGGGCTTCGGGAGTATCTCGTCGAAGAAGGAGCGGTAGTAGAGGAGCGAAGCCTCGACGGTTTCGCTCTCGCGGAACGTCTCCTTGACCTCCTCGACGCGTTCGGCGTAGTCCCAGTTGGGTGACCAAGTCGACCATAGGCGCTCGATTAGGGCGAAGTCGTTGGCGCGTAGTGACTCCTCGGCGAGACCCGGAACCTGAAAGAAGGTCATGTACCAGCTACGTAACGCCTGAGACGGATGGTCATCGAGAGCTTCGACAAAGTCGGGCGGGACTGCGGCGACGACGGCTTCGCCTACGAGCGACGGGTCGAGCCTACAGACAGCCGTGAGTGCGACAGCGCCCCAGTCGTGCCCGATGACGAGAGGGTCGTCGGCGTCAAGGGCGTTCAGTAGAGCGATTACGTCGCCGCCGAGCGCCGTGACGGAGTAGTTCGAGGGTTCAAGGGGCGGCGTGTCCGTCGCGCCGTATCCGCGTTCGTACGGTGCGACGGCGGTGTATCCTGCGTCTGCGAGCCTCTCCATCACGGGTTCGAAGCCACGCGGGTCGTCGGGGAACCCGTGGAGTAGTAGGGCGAGACGGTCGCCGTCGCCTGCGCGTAACGCCTCGAACTCCAACGTCTGTGTCTGTATACGTGTCTTCTCCATACCTGTGTTTCAGACGCCTACCTCTTATACCTGAGCACCGTCCGCGTCGTATTGACATAAGTTATATACGGTGAGGAAAGTAGATGGTACGAAGAAAGAGATGGAGAGACGTACCTTCCTCGGCTGGGTCGCCGTCGGATGCGGACTGTCGGCAGTGTCGGGACGCGTCCGGGGTCAGGTCGAAGAGGAGAACGACGCGCCGGGGGGCTGGACACTGCTACCGTACGACGCGGAACGGAGACGCGCAAACCCCGACGGCGCGGGTCTACCCGGCGGTCTCGCGGGGGTGCAGGAGGTATGGGGGTTCGACACCGAAGGGGCTACGGCGCCCGTCGTCTCAGGAGGTACGGCGTACCTCGGCACCTATGACGGCGTCAAGGCGGTCGATACGCTAACGGGCGAGGAGGTCTGGAGCTACGAGACACAGGGCGAGGTGCGCGAACCGCCCGCCTTCGCCGACGGTAGGGTGTACGCGGGAACGAGCGAAGGCAGGTTCTTCGCGGTCAACGCACGGACGGGCGAGGAGGACTGGTCGGTGGGTCTGGGTGGCGAGGTGACGACATCGCCCATGGTGGACGGCGTCGATGTCTTCGTAGGTACGACGAGGGAGAACGCCCTGTACTCGCTCGACATCGCCGACGGAGCCGAGAACTGGAGGAGGTCGGCGCGCGTCGGTGTCGAAGCCGCGCCCGCGGTGATGGAGGAGCGCGTTATCTACGTTGACGGCGCTCTCGTCTTCGCGCTCGACCGTTTTACGGGTGAGAGCGAATGGCGTAGCTACTCAGGCGGTAGGCTCTCCGAACTCGTTATCGGTGAGACACGTGTCTACACGGTCGGCGGCGAGACCGTCTACGCCCAACGTCTACGTAACGGTGTTGACAGATGGTCGAAGACCGTCCGCGGCGAGGTGGTCGGGGGACCCGTGTTACGAGGAGGTAGCATGTACGTCGCCACGAACTCCGGATTTATCTACTCACTCGATCTAAACAGCGGCGGCTGGACGAACTGGAACGAGGAGTTCACGGGTAGTTTCATCGGTAGCCCCGTTCTCGTGGACGGAAGCCTTTACGCCGTCACGCTCGACGGCGAGGAGGCGCGTCTTTACGCCGTCGACTCCTCGAACGGCGAGACTGTCGGCGAGTACCTCGTCGGTAAGGAGCAGGTCGAACAGGACGGTGACGACGAGATAGAGGGTATAGACGTCGAGCTTACCGACGGTCCCGTCGTCGCGGGCGCGAAAGCGTACGTCGCGGGCGAGGAAGGTCTGCGTGCGTTCGGTGACGAGGAGGAGATACCCCCGACGGCGTCTTTCGAGGTATCGCCGTCTTCGCCGTCGGTCGGCGATACAGTCAGCTTTGACGCGTCGTCGAGTTCGGCGGGTAGCGCACCTATAGAGACGTACGGATGGCGTTTTAGCTCCGAAGCCGAGACGTTTTCGGGTGCGGGTGAGACGTACGAGGAGCTTTTCGAGGAAAGCCGCGACTGGACGGTTTCTGTCACCGTGACGGACGACGAAGGTCTGTCGGACACGGCGACGCAGGAGATAACCGTAGGCGGTTCGGCTTCGGACGGCGATACGGAGACGAAGACCGTGGAGGGAGCCAACGAGACGGTTCCGACAGACGGTACGTCGACACCCGGCTTCCTCGACGGGATCGGAGACGGCGTGTTCCTCGCGCTCGGTGCCCTCGGTGCGATTCTGTCCGCACTCGGCTTCTCGGCTTACTGGCGTATGGAGCCTGAGCGCGAGAAGCTCCGTAAGCGGAACAAGAACGGCGGTCTGTGCCACGACTGCGGCGCTTCGGTCAACGAAGGGGATCAGGTCTGCGGCATCTGCGGTGCCGAGCTTGGTCATCAAGAGTAATGACGCGGGGGCGCGTACCGTCGTCCATGACAGAAGGTCTTGAGTACACGGGGTTCGTCGAGGACGGGGGCACGCCTGACGAGGACGAACTCGTCTGCGAGTTCTACCTGAAACACGTCGACAGCGTCGAATTCGACTGGGCGTCGGGTGCGGTCGCCGCCGAGTCGTCGATAGGGACGTGGGATCCCAGCCTGACGACGATGCGCGACGGTATACGTGAGATGGGGGCGCGTGTGGTAGAGATGGATACCGACGCCGGCGACGGCAGAAACGACGGCGTGGCGCGTATCGCCTACCCGACGGAGCTTTTCGAGCCGGGGAGTATCCCACAGATACTTAGCTCGGTGGCGGGCAACATCTTCGGTCTGAGCGAGGTCGTCAACCTGCGTCTCAAAGACGTTGTCTTCCCGTCGGAACTCGTCGAGAGCTTCGCGGGTCCGGCGCTCGGTATCGGGACGATCAGGTCACGCGTAGATGCGGAAGATCGTCCGGTCGTGGGTACCATCGTCAAGCCCAAGCTCGGTCTACGCCCTGACGAACACGCCGAGGTGGCTTACGAGGGCTGGGTAGGTGGTCTGGACGTTGTCAAGGACGACGAAAACCTCGCTGATATGAGCTTCAACGGCTTCGACGACCGCGTGGAGGCGACGCTCGAAGCCAAACGCGAGGCTGAGGAAGAGACGGGCGAGCAAAAGCTGTACTTCCCCAACATTACGGCTTCCGGCGACGAGATGAAGAGACGCGCGGACGTTGTCCTCCAAAACGGTGGCGACTACGTTATGGTCGATATACTCACCGCGGGTTGGGGGGCGTTACACGAGATACGTGACTACGTCGGCGACGACGTGGGCATACACGGTCACCGCGCGGGGCACGCCGCGTTCACACGTCTACCATACCACGGCGTTTCGATGCTCGCCGTCGCAAAGTTCGCGCGTCTCTGCGGCGTCGACAACCTTCACGCGGGCGCTGTCGTCGGAAAGATGGAAGGCGGACGTGACGAGGTAGTCGAGATATACGACTTTCTGCGTTCGGATAGGGGTATCAAGACGACCATACCTGTCGCGTCGGGCGGTCTACATCCCGGTGTCGTCGGCGACGTCGTCGACATCCTCGGCTCCGAAACCGTCGTACAGGCGGGCGGCGGCGTCCACGGACATCCCGACGGAACGCGCGCAGGCGGACGTGCAATGCGTGAGGCGGCGGAATCAGCCGGCGAAGGCGTATCCGTCGAAGAACGCGCCGAGGAGAGCGAGGCGCTCGCAACGGCGCTCGAAAAATGGGGCACTGAATGAAGTTTGAGGTCAGACCCGTCGACATAGGTACAGAGACACCGACGGTTCTCCTCCACCGTGACGACGCCGACGAACTCGGCGCGAACCCGCTTGACAGGATAGTGATACGGTCGGACAAGAGGACGGAGACGGGTATCGTCGAGGTAACAGAAAAGCTCGTCGACAAGGGCGTTCTCGGCGCGACGGAACGTCTCCAGCATCTCACGGGCGACGTCGATGTCTCACTCGCGCCGCGTTCAGGCTCCGTGGGCTGTATACGGAACAAGCTTGAGGATAAGGAGCTCGAAGACGACGAGATACGTAGAATCGTCAGGGATATCGACAGAAACGCCCTCAACGATATCGAACTCGGCGCTTACGTATCGGCGATATACGCCAACGGTCTCTCTATGTCGGAGACGCTGTCGCTTACGGAGCATATGACGGAAGTTGGCGAGACGATGGAGTGGGGTGAGGGCGTGGTTGCGGACAAGCACTCGATAGGCGGTGTCGCAGGTAACCGCGTCACGCCCCTCGTCGTGCCTATCGTCGCCGCCGCGGGTGCTAAGATACCCAAGACATCGTCGCGGGCTATCACGTCGCCAGCGGGCACCGCCGACACCGTCGAGGTTTTCTGCGACGTTAAGTTCGAGAAGGAACGTATAACCGAGATAGTCGAGGAGACGAACGGCTGTATGATATGGGGCGGTTCGGTCGAACTCTCGCCCGTAGACGACCGCATCATACGCGCCGAAAACCCTCTTTCGCTCGACCCTGAGGGACAGGTTATCGCATCGGTGCTTTCGAAGAAGAAGAGCGTAGGCTCGACGCATCTCGTCCTCGACATACCGTACGGCGAGGGGGCTAAGGTACAGGATCTCTCGGACGCACGCGAACTCGCAGAGGACTTCAAACGCGTCTCCGACCATCTCGGCGTACGTACCGAATGTACGATTACGCGCGGAGGCGCGCCGGTAGGACGTGGTATAGGTCCCGTGCTTGAGGCGCGCGACGTTCTCGGCGTTCTGAACGGCGACGGACCCCAAGACCTACGCGTCAAGAGCGTCCGTCTCGCCGAGATACTTCTCGAAATCTGCGGCGTCGACGGTTCGCCGTCGCGTATACTCGAATCGGGCGAGGCGCTCGAAAAGTTCCGTGAGATAGTAGAGGCGCAGAACGGCGACCCGGACGTGACGCGCGACGACCTCGTTCCCGGAGGGAAGACACACGGCTTCGTGGCGGATCGTTCGGGGTACGTGACACATATCGACAACGAACTCATCAGCGGTGTGGCGCGCCGCGCGGGAGCACCGCACGACAAGAGCGCGGGTATCTACCTTGAAGCCGGCGTCGACGAGGAGGTATCGCGTGGCGACGTTCTCTTCACCATACACGCCGTCAAACGCGAGAAGCTTGAGGAGGCGCGCAAGTTTGCCGAGTCACAGCGTCCCGTACGTGTAGGCGACCGCGGTGAGTCGTTGGTAGAACGCGTGTAGCAGGGAAACGTTTCTTTGGTGCGCGTCCGTAACCGCGCCATGGAGGTCGACCAGACCGTACGTGATATAGAGAACGTCGAGATACAGGGCGCGACGAACGTCGCCGAGGCGGGCGTACGTCTTCTCAAGAGCCTCGTCGACGAAGGGGCGGACGAGGAACGCGTCGACGGTGTCGCCGAACGTCTCAAGGGCGCGCGCCCGACGGAGCCGTTCCTTTTCAACTGTATACGCGTCGCACGCTCAACAGGCGACTACGACCGTGTCTTGGAGCAGATAGAGGTGAGCGATAGGATAGACGCCAACGGTGCGCCGTTGGTCGACGAGGGCGACACCGTCTACACGCACTGCCATTCGTCGTCGGTAACCTCGGTTCTCGAAACCGTGGCATCGGAACGCGGCTTCCGCGCACGCGTGACGGAGACACGCCCGCTGTACCAAGGACGTGAGACGGCGCGCGAACTCGCACAAGCCGGGGTGCCGACGCGTTTCTACGTCGACTCTGGTGCACGTATAGCTCTGCGTGAGGCGGACATAATGCTCATCGGCGCGGACGCCGTACTCGAAAACGGCAAGGTCATAAACAAGATAGGTAGCGAGATGTTCGCCGAGGTTGCACAGGGATACGGCGTACCCGTCTACGTCGTCACCAACTCGTGGAAGTACGACCCTATGTCGAGCTTCGGCTACGAGACGGAGATAGAGGAACGCGCCTCAGAGGAGGTCTGGGAAGATCCGCCCGAAGAGGTCGATGTAGTCAACTACGCGTTCGAGCGTATAGCACCCGAAAAGGTCGACGGTATCGTCTCAGAACTCGGCGTGCACACCCCCGACGCGTTCGTTGACGCCGTAGGCGAAGCCTACCCGGAGCTTACTGAGACAGTGGACGGGGCGTGAGCTACGCTATACCGCTCTGTAGGTCGTCGTCGTCATCGCGCTCCGTCTCGCGCAGGGCGAACTCGACAAGTTCGGCGTAAGCCTCACCGACCGAGTATCCGCGGTTCTGCGCGTACTCCTCGACCTTCTCGTGTATCTCGGACGGTATATCAACCTGTGGCATACCGACAGTAAAGACCGCTGGCTCATATATCCACGGGATGAGAAGATATAGCGTTAAACGGTTTACACGGTCGTCTCACGGCAGGAGGCGGTAGACGTATTTCTCGTACTTCTCACGGACGCGGTCGCCCCAGTTGTGGGTGTACGTCTCTAAGATGTCGCCTCCCGTGTCGCCACGAAGGTAACGGACGAGCGCATCGTCGCCGGAGGCGTCACGCATGTACGTCGTGAAGAAATGTCTGCAGTAGTGAGGCGTCACGTTCTGCTTCATGTCGTTTTCGGGCGACCACCATCCATGGTCGCGCGTGTACTTACGCATCGTCTCGGCGATAGCCTCGGAGGATAGTCTTCCGGACGACGAAGGAGAGAGTGAGACGAAGAGAGGATCGTCGCCCGACGCGTCGGTGCCACAGGGTCGGACACGGAGCCAACGCACGAGTTCGTCCTCCGTCTCGTCGTCGAGGGGTACGAGGGTGTCACGGACGCGTTTGTTGCCGTCTATCCCGCTGTCGACGTAGAGCGAGCGGTCGTTCAGAAGGGGGTCGCCGCCGGTGCCCAAACGGTCGTTCTCGTCGGGTGAAAGCGAGACGTGGCGTAGGTCAAGGTTGGCGAGTTCGCCCGCTCGTATACCCGTCTTGAACAGAAGGACGAGCATACACCTGTCACGGGGATGGTTGACGGTTCGGAGGAAGCCTACGACGTCTTCGACGTTTAGCTCACGTCTCCGTGGGTTCTTGTCGACGGACTCGTCCATCTCGTCGGTCACGAGAGCCATGGGGTTCGTGTTGTGCGGGTAGTCCTCCGCCTTGACGAGGTAGCCGTAGAAACGATGCACGTACGACGCGTAGGTCGCTACGGAAGAGTCAGCGAGGTCGGTGTCGCGCAGGTGGGCGACGTACCGCATACAGTCGCGTCTCGTCGCGTCGGCGTGTCCGCCGTCGAGGTACTCGTCGAAGTCGCGGAGTACGCGTTCGTACTCGTAGACGGTTGACGGTGACTTGCCGTAGGCGCGCATGTCGGCGGCGAACTCCGCGATGTAGTCGGTGTCTCCGGCGGTTTTGGAACTCATGCTGTGTACGCGTTACGCATAGTATCGTACTCGACGAGACCTTCGTCGAGAAGCGACTGTAACGCCTCGTAGACGGCGGACTCGTCGGCGTCGACACCGTCGGCGAGAGCTTCGACGGTCTCGTATCCGCCCGAAGCGTCAAGTACGGCATAGACCTCGACGGCATCGGCGCGTTCGGCTTCCTCCAGCGTCTCAAGTTCCTGCCGTAGTGCCTCGGCTTCGCGTCTCGCGCTCGCCGGGTCGGTGTCCTCGTACCCCTCAGGCGCTGTATCCTCGTGTAACGACCTTCCGGCGTTGACCATGCTCTCGACGAACCGGCTCAGCGACATACCGAGCGCCTCGGCGTGCTCCTTCCATACCTCCTTTGTGGTCTCGTCGATATACGTCGTCACCTGTTCGCTTTCGAGACCGTTGTTCCAGTCGTCCGGCATCAGTCTAACGTTAGACGGTTGGTTTAAGAATCTTCGTCAGACGCGAGGAGCCTCTTCGCAAGGACAGCCAGTGTTGCGGAGGCGACGGCAGGGAGCCCGAAGCCGGGTGTCGGCTCCCCGTCGGCGCTCCGTCCGTCGGTGGTGTTCGTATCCGTGTCACCCGCGCCTCCGTCGTCCGTTCCGTTCTCTGTTCCGTCGTCCCCGCCGTCGCCCTGTCTGTCGGAAGCGGAGCCGTCCGTTACCTCTACGCTCCCTGCGTCGGATCCGCCGACACGTACGGCGTGTTCACCGGGTTCGTCGAACGAGACGGAGAAGCTTACGTCGACCGTCTCGCCAGCCGGAACATCGACACGACGGAACTCGGCGGACACGTCGTCGACGTAAACGACGGCTTGGTGCGTGCCGTCGGCGTCTCCTGAGTTCCGTATCCGTGCGTCTACGCCGACGGAGCCGCCTACTTCGACAGTGTCGGAACCGAGTGACGCGGAGACGACGGCAGTGTCGGGCGATCTGAACCCTCCGGTCAGGCGTCGGAGTCTACCGTCGCCGACGAGTAGGTCGGTTCCGACGATAGCGGGCGAACCCGACACGCCGTCGTGGCTCCACCGCTCGTTTCCGTTCGATGCGTCGACGGCGTGTAACGTTCCTCCCAAGACGGCGTAGACGGTTCCGCCTCCGACGACGGGGGCGTACGCGGAGCCGTCGCCCTCAAAGACCCAGTCCTCCCAGCCGCTTGAGGTGCGGAGCGCGTGAACGTCTCCCTCGTCGGTGGCTACGTAGACGTGATCGTCGTCGACGGCGGGCGAGGCTGTCACTCGCTTGGTGAGCGACTCCGACCAGTTCTCGTCTCCGTCCGTCCCGAACGAGCGGACCCCGCCGCGTCCGCCTACGACGAAGACGCCGTCGTCGGTAACAACGGGTGCGCCTGCGACCGACGCGCCCGCGTCTGCTGTCCATCCGAGTCCGCCGTCGGCTTCGAAGCCGTAGAGGTTCCCGTCCCGTGTCGCGACGTAGACAGTACCGTCGCGTACGGCGGGGGATCCCGCCAACGGGGCGCTTAGAGACTCCTTCCACAGAACCGTCCCTGTATGCTTCCCGAGACCGTAGACGGTGCTCGACAGACCGACGTAGACGGTACCGTCGACGGCGTTCACGGGCGACACCGACGCGCCGGTTCCGCGACGTGACCATATCTCCTCGCCGTTCGAAGCGTCGAGGGCGTACGTGACCGCCCCGGCGGTGAAGTAGACGGAGCCGTCGGCGTACGAGACGGGAGCATCGATACCGTCACCGGCGTCGTAGCTCCAGAGACGTTCACCGTCCGACGCGTCGAAACCGAGTACGGAGCCGCCGGAGGTTGCGGCATAGACCGTACCGTCGGCTGAGACAGGGGTGCCGACTGTACCGACGTTCTTCGACCATCCGGACGAGACGCCGTTTTCGGGTCCCGTGGACGCAGTCGCAGTGTTTGCGGGGTTCGCGCGCGGCTTGTGCCATCCTCCCGAAGAAGCCGAGACCGAAGGGAAGGAGCCGATCGTGGCAAGTGCACAGCCCGACAGCTTCAGAAGACCCCGTCTATCGGTTTGGAGCATCCGCCGTAGCTACGAACCGTGTATGTATAAGTAGTCGGTCAGCCGATGAGGCTGTTGTCGCGCCACCCCGAAGCGTTCGTCTCGTTCCTGCCCTCGTTGGGGTCGACAACCTCGACCGTCGCGGGTCTTTCCTCGCCTTCGATGATACGTGTCGCAGAAAGCTCGCCGTCCACGACGGCGATACCTGTGAGTTCACCGACGCCCGCAAAAAGCGCTATGTCGGAGAGAACACCGAACATAGGGTAACGTAACGCGGTGTTCTGGAGCACCGTTTCGCGGTCGCCCTTGAAACACGCGTACTCGACCGTCTTGGACTCCACCTCGTCTTCGCCGAAGGCTTCGTTCCTCGGATCCTCACGCGACCAGCCTTCGTCCGTCTTGTACAGACGCCTCTCCTTGAGGCTCGCCTTCAGGAGCGCCGTGGGCGTGTAGTTCGACGCGTCACGGTCGGCGTCGGCGGTCAGCAACAGCTTGTTACCGCGTCTCTCAACGTCGACACCGTCTATCTCGGCGGGAGGTTCGTAGCCGTCGAGGAAACTGCGTAACTCGTCGAGCGGTACCTCAAAGCTGGCACGTACCCTGTATACCTCGTTCTGCATATGTTCTTTGCGTGGTATACATGCCCTGCACATATAGTGTCTCCGCTTGAGGCTCAGACGGTTCAGGACGGAAAAGGGTCGGGTCGATGGGGTCATGCCCCGGCGCGGAGTCGAACCGCGCTCCGGCTCGGAGGGGACATCAAAGGGGGAGGGTGATGGGGACCGAGCCTTGTCCAACCAGGGCTTATCTTTACCAAGCCCGCCGCGGGGGAAACGACGCACCCGGTGTAAACTTAAGTTTACAGTTAGACGTTAAGACTTTACAAATATAACCCTTTCGTATTCGGAAGGCGGTCGTTTCCGCGAACAGCAAAAGGAATAAGAACGACCCCAAGAATCTTAATCCGATGGGCGTCAAAACCGGAAGGGGGTACAGGGTGCTCTTGGTCGGTGACGACCGAGAGGTTCTAAACTCCGTCAAAGGGTTTCTTGAGGAACGCGACGGCTTCGAGGCTGTTGTCGCCGAATCGGTGGACGAGGCGGTCGACCATGTAGACGAAGCCGGTACCGACTGCGTCGTCTGCGGCGAGGGAACGGGTGAGGTGGACGGTGTTGAGATTCTACGTAGGGTGCGCGCGTCGAGCGACGTGCCTTTCGTGGCTTTCCTCGGCGACGTCTCCTCGGAGGACGAGATGGAGGCTATAGAGGCGGGCGCGACGGACGTGGTGCGTGGAACGTTACGCGGATTCATCGCGGGTGTCGAAGACCCCGGAAGGGAGCAACACGACGTTCTCGCAAACCGCGTCCGTAACATCGTCGAGAGGGAGCGCGCACGTACCAACTACCGCGAGGTCTTCGAGAAGATAAACGATGCGCTGTTTATCGAGAACCCCGAGACAGGCGAGATACTCGACGTTAACGAACGTATGTGTGAGATGCACGGCTACACGCGCGAGGAGGCGCTCGGACTCAACGTCTCCGACGTCTCTGCGGACGAGGAGCCGTACACGGAGGAGAGGGCGCTCCGGAACCTGCAGAAGGCGGAGCGCGAGGGGTCGCGCGTCTTCGAGTGGAAGAACGTCACCAAGGACGGCAGAACCTTCTGGGTCGAGGTCAGCCTCAGACGCGCCGAGATAGACGGCGAGGATCGCGTACTCGCCGTCGTGCGCGATATCTCCGAAAGGAAGAAGAACGAAAGACGTCGCAGGGAGTCGGAGGAGAAGTTCCGCGCTATCGTCGAACAGAGCCTCGCCGGCGTGTACGTCGTCAAGGACGGTGTCTTCGACTACGTCAACACGGCTTTCGCCGACGCTCTCGGCGAGGAGGTCAACGACGTGGTAGGAACACACGCGACCGAGTACGCCGCCACGGAGGAGGATCGGGAACGTATGCGCGAGAACCTACGTAAACGCGAGGAAGGCGAGGTCGACAGCATACGTTACTCGTTCGCCACGGAGACGGCGGACGGAGAACGAAAGAGGCTCGTCGTCCACGGTACGCGTATCGAACTCCCTGACGGTCCTGCGGTGGCGGGCGCTCTCGTCGAAGCCGACGGTGGCTGAGGAGACGCACCGAGTCACCGTAAAGTATAGTTTACGTTAGACACTGTATCCTGCGTGGAGAACAGCTTGAAGGTGTATAGGGCGAGGGAAGACCTGACCCAAGGTGAGCTTGCCGAAAGGGTGGACGTAAGCCGTCAGACGGTAAACTCGATCGAGACGGGCAGGTACGACCCCTCGCTCGAACTCGCTTTCAAGCTCGCGCACGAGTTCGGCTGTAACGTAGAGGATATATTCGAGTTCGATCCCGACGGTGACGCGACAGAGGACTGAGTTTCGACCGACGTACCAGACGTGTTTTTACGCCTCTCGACGTCTTTCCGACCGTGAAGGGTGACGACAGCCCGTCGCTCCGGAGACGCGAGATACTCGTCGCAGTAGGCGGAACAGCGGTGACGGGATGTCTCGGAAGCGGTTCAGCGAAGACGGAGGGCGATGGGACGGACGGTGACGACGGTGGAAAAGGAGGTGAAGCAGACGGTGACGGCTTCACGCCCGAACCCGTCGACTACCCCGACGCATCGTGCGACGTCTGTGCGCGGAACGTCACCGACCATCCGCGGTGGAACGCTCAGGCTGTCCACGAGGACGGCGAGCGCGCATTCTTCTGTACGTCGGGATGTATGGGTGCCTACTACACGTCGCCGTCCGCCTTCGGTGTGTCGGACGCCGATGTGGAGGGTCTCTGGGTAACCGACTACGCGACGCGCCAGACAGTCGACGGCTTCGACGCCTACTACGTCTTCGTGGGTGAGCGCGACCTTATCGATATGCCCGCCGGGCGTAACCCTGTCCCTTTCGTGGACGAGGAAGGGGCAAAGGCGTTCACGAGGCGTTTCGACGAGCTCAGCACCGGCGACGCCGAGAGGTTCACGAGGTACAACATGAACCGGTGTGTCTGGTAGTCAGGCTTGTGCGTCGCGTAGGTCGGCGATGTCGGAGGCTATCACGTCGGGGTTCGGCTCCTCGTTCGTGTACGTACGCTCAACGTAGCCGTCCTCGTTGACGAGCAGTATCAGGGTGTCGTGGAGGAAGTCGTAGATCCCGCCCGTCGACCTCTTTGCGAAGCTAACGCCGAACCTTCCGGTTATTACCTCGTCGGCGCGTTTCTCGTCCTCAGGACGGAGGAAGCTCCAGCCTCCGTCCGTCTCTATACCCATGCGTTCGGCGTAGTCGGTGAGCCGTTTCGGAGTGTCACGAGCGGGGTCAAAGGTCGCGGCGAGTATACGCGGCGGTTCGCCGCCGTTCTCTACCACCCTTGCCTCCGTATGCGTAAGAGCCGATATGATCCAGATACACTCAGTTGGACAGAACGAGTAGAAGAACGTCATAAGATACTCGCCTTCCTGACGCGTCGAGACGTATTCGTCGGTGAAGATATCGAGAAGATCGACGTCCGGAACGGGGTCGCCGTACGTCGGGTACCCCCCATCCTCGTGTATATCGTCAGGGGGTTCGAGGTACGCGTTCTCGTCGGCATCGTCCCCGCCTCGGAGCGCCGAAACGCAACCCGCCGCGGAGAAGCCTACACCGGTTGCGGCGAGCCTGAGACAGTCGCGGCGTTTCATATACGACGGTAGTGGACACGGCGTAAAGACGCGTCTGGTTCGGGTTTCGAAACGAGTTCACAAACTGTTTAACTGACCGGTCAGTTAGTTGTCATAGATGGATGACGACGCAGAAGACGAGATAATGGAGGCGACCTACGGCGCGCTCTGCGAGAACGGATACGCGGGTCTGACGATGCAGGATATAGCCGACGAGTCGGAGAAGAGCAAGCCTACGCTCCACTACCACTACGGTACGAAGCAGGAGCTTCTGCTCGCTTTCCTCGACTACCTCCTCGACGAGTTCCACGAACGTCTCGAAGGGGACGGGGACGATCCGGCGGACGAACTCGTCAGTCTACTGACGCCGCGCGAGGACGAGGTAGGCGACGGCTTCAGGACGGCGATGTTAGAGATGAAGGCACAGTCGCCGTACAACGAAGGTGTGCGCGATAGGTTCGTCGAGTACGAGGAAGAGCTAAAGACGTACATCGAAGACACGGTACGGCGCGGGGTCGAAGAAGGTGTTTTCCGTAACGACGTGGACGCAGAGGGGACGGCGGAGATGCTCGTCGCGCTTGGAAACGGTCTGCGCACGCGTAGCGTTACGGTCGGTAAGACAGACGACGAGCTCCGCGCCACGGTGGAGACGTACGTCGAAACGTGTCTCGTTGACGGGGACGGCGTATGAGCCTCAGGGACAGGCTCGGCGTTATATTCAAGAACCGTGACGAGTTCGACCTTACGTCGGGGAGCGTCGGCAAGCCGTTGTTCTACCTCTCGCTTCCCATCGTCGTCACGAACCTGCTTCAGACGGCGTACAACCTCGTCGACACGTTCTGGCTCGGACAGTACAGCGACGACGCGCTCGCGGCTATAAGCTTCGCCTTCCCTGTCGTATTCCTCCTGATCTCGCTCGGTATGGGTCTCGCAGTCGCAGGGAGCGTGCTCGTCGCACAGCATACGGGCGCTAACGAGAAGGAGGAAGCCGAGTTCGCCGCGTCGCAGGTAACGGGTTTCTCTCTCATCGCCTCGGTCGTACTCGGAGCCGGCGGTTACTTCATCGTCGAGGACTTCCTTGCCCTAACAGGGGCTTCGGATACGGTCGTACGTCTCGGCGCGAGCTATATGGAGGTGATCTCTCTCGGTCTCGTCTTCATGTTCGGCTTCTTCACGTTCATATTCCTGATGCGCGGGTACGGCGACACGATCACGCCGATGCTCGTGATGCTCGGCTCCGTGGTTCTCAACATACTCCTCGATCCGTTCCTGATCTTCGGCTGGGGTCCGTTTCCGGAGATGGGTATACAGGGCGCGGCGGTGGCGACGGTGTTCTCGCGGTCTCTCGCGCTCGGCGTCGGTCTGTTCGTGATGTTACGGACGACGTACGGCGTACGTATACACGCGCGCGACATGGTGCCGAACCCGACTTTCGTACGGAAGATCGTACGTATAGGCGGTCCCGCGTCGGTAGAGACGACAGGGCGCGCCGTCTCTATAAACGCCCTCCTGTTCGTCGTCGGTATGTTCGGCGACACGGTGGCGGCGGCGTTCGGTGTCGGTACGCGCGTCTTCTCGGTTATCTTCCTACCCGCCGCGGCGGTGGCTCAGGGCGTCGAGACTATGACGGGACAGAACATCGGGGCTGACGAACCCGACCGTGTCGAGGCGGCGAACCATATAGCCGCGCGGACGATGTTCGTGGTACTCGCCGCCATGGGTGTGGTAACGTGGCTCTTCGCTAACTCTGTAATCGCTATCTTCACCGACAACCCCGCTATAATAGACGAAGGCGCGACGTTCCTCCGTTTCGTTGCACCGACATTCGGCTTCCTCGGCGTAATGCGTGCGTACATCGGCGGTATACGTGGCACGGGAAAGACGCTAACCGCGGCGGCAATAACCGTAGGCGTCGTCGGCTTAGCCCGCCTCGGTATCGCCTACGTCGGCGCGACGCAGTTCGGTTCGAACGGACTCTGGCTCGCCTTCGCCGTCTCGAACATCATAGGCGCAACGGTCGCTTTCGGATGGTTTAGCACCGGAAGATGGCGCGATATGAACCTGACGGGTAAGACGGAGACGACGAAAGCCGACGACTGATTAGGTGTCGAGGTTCGTCTCGTCGACGGGGTCGAACACCTCGTAATGTACGATCTCGTCGACGGGACGGCGTGCCTTGCGTTCGTTTTCTATGTCGGGGGCGCCGTCCGCCGGGTAGCCCATGGTAACGAGCATAACGGGTTCGTATCCGTCGGGGATGTCGAACTCGTCGGTGAGTGCGTCTGCGTCGAACCCTTCCATCGGGCAGGTGGCGACGCCTTCGTCCCAAGCTGAAAACATGAGGGTCATCGCACCGAGCGCGGTACTACGCGTCGTCCAGACACGCCGCTCGTCTTCGGGCATCTCCGCCATCCCTTCGACGTCCTCCAAGAGGGCGTCGCGGACGTCCTCGTTGGGTATGTAACCCTTTTGGAGCCAGTCGTCGAACAGTGGCTCTGCATGCGCCATAGGGTTCTTGTTACCCAGCACGACGACCGCCGCCGCGGATTCGGTGACGTGTTCCTGATCGTAAGCGACCTCACGTAACGCCGACTGCGTCTCGTCGTCGCGCAGAACGAGGAACTCCCACGGCTGGAGGTTGTAGCCGGAGGGCGCGAGACGGACGCGTTCGAATATATCCTCCACCGTCTCATCGTCAAGAGGTTCGTCTGTGTAGTCGTGTACGCTTCTGCGTGTTTCGACGACCTCGTCAAACTCGGACATAAGTTTCTACCTCTCCGTGATCGGGGTTCTGGTACGGTTGCATTACGTTACCTACTTTCGCACGAAAACCACATATAGCTTCGGCACGACGGATAGAACGAGGTAACATAGATGAAACCCCGGACAGGGTCAGGAGCCGAAGCCGTGGAGGAGAAGAACTCGGAAGCGTGTCCGGTCGTCGAGGCTGTCGAGGAGATAGGCTCACGGTGGCGTCTTATCATACTCCACGACCTACAGGAAGGCGAGAAACGTTTCAACCAGCTTGAGAAGTCGACGGGCGCGAGTTCGAGTACGCTTTCGCGCGTCCTCGACGATCTCGAAGAACTCGGTCTCGTCAGGCGTCGTGTAGAAGAAAGCCCCATAGCGAGCTACTACCGTCTTACGCCCAAGGGCGAGGCGTTAAGCCCCGCGCTCGAAGAACTCGCCGACTGGTCGGAGGAGTGGCTCGAAGAGGAGGTGTAGCGTGGACAGAAGGATGGTGATGTCACGTCTGTTCTTCGCCGCCTCAGCGACGGCGGTGACGGGCTGTCTCGACGGCGGCGGCGCTTCCGAAACGTCGTACACCGTCGAGAAGGTCGCCAAGGGTTTCGAACAGCCTTGGGGGATCGCCTTCCTCGACGGGACGCGAGCGGTCGTAACCGAACTACCGGGGCGTCTACGTATCATCGACACAGAGGACAGAACGGCACGCGTCGTCGATGGAACCCCGGAGGTGGCGTCGGAGGGACAGGGCGGCTTGCTCGACGTAACGCCCCACCCCGACTACACCGACGGAGGATGGGTGTACCTGACCTACTCGGCGGAGGGGGACGGCGGAACCGCGACACATGTCGGACGCGGTAGGCTGGAGACGGACGCGCCGCGTCTGCGCGACTTCGAGGTTCTGCACGTCGCGGAGCCGTTCGTAGACTCCTCCATCCATTACGGTTCACGCGCCCTCTTCGGCGACGACGGCGCGCTGTACGTCACGTCGGGTGACAGAGGGTTCAAGAACTTCGGCTCCGGTCACGTCGCACAGGACGTGACGAACGAACTCGGCTGTATACTCCGTCTCAACCCCGACGGCTCCGCGCACGACGACAACCCGTTCGTCGACGACCCCGTTGCACGTAACACGGTCTACAGCTACGGACACAGGAACCCGCAGGGTCTTACGTTCGGACGCGACGGTGAACTCTGGGAGTCCGAACACGGCGAACGTGACGGTGACGAGATAAACGTCATCGAAGCCGGTGAGAACTACGGCTGGCCCATAGCCTCGGAGTCGTGCGAGTACGGTACCGACACGCCCGTGAGCGTACCCCACGAGGAACGCGACGGTGTGACACCACCCGTCCATTTCTGGGAATGCGGAAGCGGCGGCTTCCCGCCTGCGGGCATGACGTTCTACACGGGAGACGCCTTCCCCGGCTGGCAGGGCGACCTGTTCGTCGGAAACCTCGCGGGCGCGTACCTCGGACGTCTGGGCGTCGACGGCTACGAACTGACCCGAAAGCCGCCTCTGCTCGGCGGACGCGGCTGGCGTATACGCGATGTCACAGAGGGAGCCGACGGCTACCTGTACGCCCTCGTCGACGGTAGCGACGCACCCGTTGTCCGTCTCGTACCCGAAGACTGACGCCACCGGGGTTATACGAGCGGGATACGGAGACGTAACATGGCTTCGTTCCTCGTGGTCTACGGAACCGTCGAAGGACAGACGCAGAAGGTAGCCGAACGTATAGGGCGTGTCGTAGAGGAGAACGGAGGGGAAGCCACGACGGTCGAGGCGGGTTCGGAGCCTTCCGTCCGTGGGTACGACGCTGTAATTATCGGCTCCGCGGTTCATTACGAGAAACACCACCCCGACGTACGCCGTCTGGTGTCGTCAAACGCCGAGGCTCTGCGCGAGAAGCCGACGGCTTTCTTCCAGATATCCCTCTCGTCGGCGGTCGGGGGTAAGGGACGCGCCGAAGCCGCGGGGTACGCCGACGCGTTTCTCGAAGATCTGGGATGGAACCCCGACCGCATAGGCTTCTTCGGCGGCGCTCTCAGGTACTCGAAGTACGGCTTCGTAAAACGTCTCATGATGAAACGTATAGCGAAGGACGCGACAGGGGATACCGACACGTCGCGCGACTACGAGTACACCGACTGGGGGGAGGTGGAGCGTTTCGCCTCCGACTTCATGAGGTTCGCCGAGCGTAGGCTTATGTAGCCTCGTCCACCACCGTCGACAGCCATCCGAAGGTACGGTCGAGTAGACGTTCCTCCGCTGTGTCCGAGAACCTGTGACCTTCGTCCTCGTACACCTCAACTACTGCGTCGGAGCCTACCGAAACAGCGGCTTCGAAGCTATATGCAACGTCCACTGTGTCGTCTTCTCTTCCGTGGAAGAAGGCGACGGGGACGGTGAGACTCTCCTCTACCTCCGAGAAGCCGTGACGGTCGAGATCGTCGAAGAATCCGTCGGCGACAGCCTCGGCTGTCCCTTCGTTGCGGTACCTCTCCATGGGAGCGTTGTACGTGACAGGGGCGCGTACGACGGCGGCGTTAGCCCGGTCAAGCTCCGCGGCGGACGCGTGGAGGACGACCTTTCCGCCGAAGCTCGACCCGAACAGGACGTACGAGGACGCGTCGAAGTAGTCGACGACCGCACACAGATCCTCTATACGTGTTGTGAGCGTCTGTTCGCCGAACAACCGCGACGACCCGCCGCATCCACGGTGGTCGAAACGGACGGCGTCGTAGCCCTCGTCGACGGCGCGTTCGGATCTCCGTTCATAGCCCGACATGTCGCTGACGAAGCCGTGGGAGAAGAAGATCCAGCCGTCGCCCTCGGACTCGTGGTGTACGGCGACCACCTCTTCGTCCCCGACGGGTACGGTATGGTGCGTCGGCATACACGGGTTACGGCGCGCGTCTGTATCACGGTTCCGGGATGGGGGCGCGTACGTGGTCGAACATGTAAGATGATGAGGAAAGCTTAAGTAACGGCGTTTTCCGTGTATACATGTAGAAAGACCATGACAGAAAGCCGTGGAGGTACACAGGGCGGAGACGGAAGCGAGGCAGGAAGACAGACACGCGGTACCGACGGCTCCAGTGTCGTAGAGAACACGAGGCTTTCGTACGAACCCGACTCCGTAGTCTCCAACTGAGACCGGTTCGGATGTACAGCCACGGAAGCTTTTAATCCCGCGGACGTGTACGAGTCCGCGATGAACCGACGTAGAGCCGTCGTAGCCGGCGCGCTGGTTTCTGTTGTCGCCCTCGGCGTCCTCGGATACGCGTACGTCGAAGGTATCGGACCGCTCAAGGAAGACCCGGCGGCGGGTCTGGATGAGCCTCCTGAGACGGAGAACGTCTACGAGATGGGTGGTCAAGGGGGCGGGGAAGAAGCTTCCGTCGCCGAGGGCGAGGAAGGCGGAGACGGTGTGACCAAGCCCACACCGCCTTTCGAGTTTGAGGTAGGGTCGATCGAGAACTGCGGGCGGACGTGCCGTGAGGTGAACGCCGTTCTTCGGAACCGGATGTCGGTGGACGCCGAGGGCGTGTCTGTGTACACATGGATATACGCCGGAAACACGACGGAGAGGGACGACGTGGTCTGGGCGGACAACCGCGAGGTAGGGGTTCTGGGAGGCGGTGAGACGGTAGGTTCGACCGACCGCGTCAACCTGTCGGTACAGCAGGCTGAGAACGTGCGCGAGAACGACGGCTGGATTACGGTCGAAGCGACCGTTGAGAGCAGGGACGAGGTGGCGAAGTTCGTTACGCGCGAGAAGGCGGGCTAATCCTCGTCGCGTAGGTACTGACGACCGAGAAGGACGATGCTCACGAGAAGAGAGGCGACGAGCACCCGGAACGCCGTCCCGAAGTCGGTGACGGCGGCGATTACGCCTACCGCACCCGGACCGAGTGCGTTTGCGGTGAGGAAGACAGCACGCGACGCACCGAGGTCGCCGCCCATCTCGCCGTCCGAAGCGGCGTCCATGACGAGTGTGTCGGCTATAGGGAACTGTGTCTTGTAGCCGACGGCGGTTAGTACGGTGCCGACGGCGACGACACCGAGTGTCGGAGCGACGAGAACCGTGGACAGTCCCACGATCGCTGTCACCAAGCCGATCGCGCCCACGAGAAGACGCGGGAAACGGTCGCTTACCTCCCCTGCGACGGGCTTCGTAAACGCGCCCACGCCGAACAGGAGTGCGAAGCTCGCCCCGGCTGTCGTCTCGGAGAAGCCGCGTGCGACGAGGAGAGATGGGAAGAAGTTGGTGAGTCCTCCGACGAAGAAGTAGAAGACGGAGAAGGCGACGAGCGTTTCACGCTGTCGTCTGCTCTCAGCTATCCTGCCGACGGTGTCACCGGGCGACAGACGGACGGAAGAAAGCTCGTAGCTCTGGCGGTTCCAGACGAAGAAGAGCGCCGTGACGGTGGCGAGAACCGCGACGACGGGGACGAACGCGACGCGCCATACCGTCGTTGAGAGGACGAGTACGGCGATACCCGCGCCTATCAAACCGCCTACATCCGTCCCCGCCGAGTAGATACCAAGCGCACGTCCACGTCTCGCGCTAAACAGATCGCCAAGGAAGGCGCGCGAAGGACTGGCGTACAGACCTTTACCCACACCCAGAACCACCATCGCGGTGACGAATACGGTCTGCGAGACGGCGAAGCCGAGTACGACGAAGCCCGCGAGAAGGACGACAAAGCCGGGTAGTATGACGGTTGACCGTGTGAGTGCGTCCGAGTACCTGCCGCTTGGGTACTGTGTCAGCGCGTAGACGAGACCGAACAGCGTCAGCGCGAGTCCGATACCCGCGCTTGAGAAGCTCAGCGCCTCGGTAATACGCGGGAGCAGAGGGGGGAGCAGGAAACGACCGCACTGCAACGTCGCCCATCCGAGAGCGAGGGCGGCGAGCATACGCGTCTCGTAAGACGCCGAAAGGGAACGTAGACCTTTCACGTCACGACGTATCTGTTCGTGTATCTTGGCTCTTTACAAACCGTACGGCGAGGCATCTGTGTATAGCGTTATAGAATATACAGACGTAGATACGTCTCGGACGTGAAACTGTACGCTTGGGATGGGTATGTGGCGGTCGGAGGATTGGGAGACGGACGAACCGAAAAGCCTCCGACTTCAGATTAACGCCAGTTCCGGGACACGCCGTCAGTTCGTCGGCTTAGACACCTCATCCCACGGCGGGGAGCCGGCTCGGACAGGGCTTAGACGGGATTAGACCAAACCTAATGTTAGCTTTTGGCTTCTACGCGTACTTAGGGACATAAGACAACTATATAATGTTAGAAATCCGCGCTATTACACGAAAAGGTCGGCTTAGAGAAGCGCAGGGAAGACGGTAGATCGTTCGGGAGAGCGCGAAAGTGGCGCAGAAGCAAGAGTAATAAGTTAGGACAGAGTACGTATAGTCATGTCTGTCAAGCACAGGTACGGGAACACCGGCTTTCTCGCTAAGATAGTCTTCGACAACTTTGAGATCTGTCTCATGCTGATAGCGGCATTCGTTCTCGGCGGTATGATGACCTCGGTTGTCGCGGTCGGGTCGAGTATAGCCCTCGGTCTCCTGCTCACAACGGCTATATCCGTGGGTATAGGGCTGAGTATAGTAGCCGCGGATCTGTTCGCGGGCTACTGAACGACGCGGTTCACGGCATCGTCCTTGGTCGGTAGGCTAACGTCGTACCTCTTTTCGAAATGTGCGAGCAGATTGGATATATCCCTGTCGAGTAGCTGACGCGCGTGCGGGTGGTCGGTTTCGACGGACTGAGGCCAGTCGATTATACGTATCCCGTCGGGCGATACGAGGACGTTGTAGCCGCTCATGTCGGCGTGTACGTAGCCCGTGCGCCATGCCTGCGAAAGCTCGTCGAGGACGGCATCGAGGACGGCGCTGGGTGCGTCAACGTCAGCACGGCGTAGCTCGACACCGTCGAAACGCGACATGACGAGGGCGTGACGGTTCTGGTCGACGGGTTCGGGGACGGCTACGTCGCCGTAAAGCTCTTCGAGAGCCTCGTACTCCGCCTCAGCCGCCTTTCGCGCCGTGTACATCCAGCTAAGATGTCCTTTGTCATGCGTATAGTCGCGTTCGCGCGTCGTGTCCCTGAACTGCGTGTACCCTTCACGGTGGAGCTTCATGACGAGTTCACGATCCGCGTCGGCGCATTCGTAGATGTCGCTCTCCTTTCCGACCTCTATGTTTCCTCCGAGACGCGTGACGGAGCCGGTTTCGGCTAAGGCGTTCAGCGCGAGAACGTCGTAGCCCTCGGCGACAAGCCTGTATCCGAGGTACCGTGAGTCGCGCCGTTCGACGAGTTCGAGATCGTTGAGCCTGCTTACGTGGTACTCCGCCTCGTCGGGATGGAGACGCGCGAGTCCGGGTATTTCGTCCTCCGGTACCCACTCGTTGTGCTCCATACCGCGTTCGACGGCGTTTAGGACGCGGAACTCCTCGTCTTCGAGACGCCCGAAGCTCTCTGCGAGAGTCTCAGACACGTTTCAGGGTACGTGTCGGCGTGTTAAACCGTGTTCGGTACGGTACCGACGCGCCACGTAAACCGTGTTTCGCTATACAGAATACGGGAGTCGACACCGTCCAGAAGGGAAGCAAAAAACGAGGTACAGCGACGGGTTAGATCAGAACTCCGACGAAAGGAACCTGTCCTTGGTTTCGTCGTCGGGGACGCGGCACTCGTCGCGTTTACCGAACCAGTCGTACCGGTTGGACGCTACGAGGTTGTAGACTGGGTCTCGGAGAAACCGCGGGGCGATGACGGCGGGGTAGACGAGCGAGTACGGGAGACCGAGACGGCGTAGAACCTCCAGACCCGCACGCGACTTGGTGTAGACATCGTCGCCGTCGATTACGACGAAGGTCTCGAGGTCTTCGGGCGACAGACCCGCTTCGCGTATCAGACGCGCGCCCTCGTCGGACTGTATAGACGCGAAGGCGAAGTCGTCGTCGCGTTCCATGACGAAGTTGACGAACGAGTTACAGAGGTTGCAGACACCGTCGAACAGAAGGATGGGTCGGTTCTGTTCCATGTCCGTTCTACGGCTTCCCGACGAATAAGCGCGTCGGCACGGTTTTGTTCCCTCGCCCCGTCTATCCGGTGTGATACTCGTACGTGGTGCGGCTCGCGGAACCGACCTAACGGGGACGGTCTTCGAACCCGACGACGAACCACCGAGCTACTCAGGCGCGCCCGATGTTTCGGCACCGTACGTCTGGGTATGTGACTCTTTCTACGAGGTCGAGAGCGGCGGTACGGCGCTTTTCCTCGAAGACGAGACCGTGCGTATAGCCTTCGAGTCGCCTTCCCCCCGCGGATTCGGGACGGAGGAAGAGGCTGTCGGGACGGCTAAGGAGCACGTCAGGACGCAGTTCGTACGTATAGGCGTGGACGGCGACGAGGTAGACGTTGAGGTCGTACGGTCGCCGTAGGTCTCACAAACCGTATGGGGCTATACGGAACCGCCGCCGAGACCGTTTCTAAGCCACGATGAGTTTACCCAGATCCCAACCGCTGTAACCGACGCCGCGGATATAACCAGAAGAGGGTTGAGTATACCCAGAACCGCGGACGGGACTACCACCAGATTGTACAGGAAGGAGAGGGAGAGGTTCTGTCTGTACTTCCTTCGGGAGGTCTGCGAGATCTCAAACGCCTTATCCACCAGACGTATATCACCCTCAACGACGGCAAAGTCAGCGGCGTCCGCGGCGACAGCGGTTCCTCCGTCCATCGATATGCTGAAGTCGGCTTCCGCGAGGGGTAGCGCGTCGTTGGTTCCGTCACCGACCATGGCTACGGTGCCGTCGTCGGACAGTCTACGGACAGCCTCCATCTTCCCTTTGGGCGGAACCTCCGAGAAAGAGGTGTCGACGTCTTCGTACTCGGCGAAGGTGCGCGTCGCCTCCTCGCCGTCGCCGGTTAGTATTACGACTTCGATACCCTTGGCGGTCAGCCCCGAAACCGTCTCTCGCCAGCTCTCACGGTGCTCGTCGGACAGCGTAATCAGGGCTTGTGCTTCGCCGTCGGCTCCGATCATCACGGGTAGCCTGCCCGCGTCCTTCTCCTCCTCTGCACGTTCCCGGAACTGTTCGGATACGTCCCATCCCTCGTCGTCGAAGAGCGCGCGGTTTCCGACGAGGAGCCTCTGTGTACCGACCTTTCCCGATACACCCGTTGCGAACGTCTCCACCTCTTCGACCTCGTACGTGTCCGTACCGAAAGCGTCGTGTACAGCCTCCGCCGCAGGGTGGGAGGCGAAGCCCTCCAGAGAGCCTGCTTTACGCAGGAGTTCGTCGGAGCCTTCCGTACCGACGACCTCCATCTCGCCCGTTGTGAGCGTCCCCGTCTTGTCGAAGACCACGGTGTCTATACCTCTGAGCCTCTCAAAATGGGTTTCGTCGAAGACCACTATACCGTTCTCGGTAGCCTCGGTTATGTTCGAAGCCGATGTTAGGGGTGCCACGAGACCCATACCCCAAGGGGAAGCCGTGAGGAAGACGGTCAGTGCGGCTAAGACAGCGCCTGCGGAGCCTGCGCCTCGTGCGAGGTAGACGGCTCCCACGGCGACACCGACGACGACGAGGACGGGGAGGACGAACGACGCTATACGGTTGGTGCGTCTCTCCGCTCCGTGGTCAGCCGCCTGTATATCCCAGACGCCACGGGTTATACCCCTCACGCCCGTTGAACCGTCCTCGGCTACACGGACGACGGCGACGCCGCTCGTCACCGTCGAGCCTGCTACCATCTCGTCGCCCTCCTTCTTGTCAACAGGTAGTGACTCACCGGTGACCACCGACTCGTCCGCCGTACAGGAGCCGGATACGAGCGAGCCACCGACGGGGACGCGTTCGCCCTCGCGCACCAGTATACGGTCGCCCGGCGCGACCTCGTCTACGTTCACCTCCTCGGTTCCGTCGTCGGTGTACAGACGCGCCACGTCTATACGTGAGGAGGTTATCTCACCGAGGGCTTCGACAGCCTTCTCCTTCACCGACGACTCGTAGAAGATGGACGAAACGACGACGGAGGAGACGACGATGGTCAGGTCGTAGTATACGTCGCCCCTGCCCGCGAACGCCGCGACGGTACCGTAGAGGTAGGCGGTTACGATGGTCAGGGAGACGAGCATGTCGGTGTTGGGCTTCCTCGTAAGTATCCCCATGTACGCGCCCCTGAGAACCGGAAGCCCTGTGAAGTAAAGCACGAATCCGGTTAGCACCATGTACAGCCGGAGGAACGTGGCACCGTCCGCCGCGGATAGGCTGTAGCCGGTTTCGACGTTGAGGAACGAGAGTACGTAGCCGGGGTAGACGAGAGCCATGTACGGTATGAGGAGGAAGCCACCGAAGATTATGCCCACGGCGTGCTTGACGCCTATCATCGGTTCGTCGCGCCGGCTTTCCGCACCCGTAACCGTACTTCCGCTGTCTCTACGATCGTCGTCTTCGCCCCCTTCGTCACGCGTGTACGCCGTGTGACCCGCGGTACTGAGCCTCTCCTTTACCTCCTCTCCGGACACGGAGCCGTCGTGGCGGAGCTTCACACCGCCCGTAACGTAGCTCGCCGATACGTCCTCTACGCCGTCTATGCCTTCGCCGACCTTCTCCAAGAGATCCTCGGAGATAGACGAATGCATACCGTCGACACGTAGAAAGGTCTGCTCCAAGCCGTCTCCTGAGGTGTCTTCAACGTCGTCGTTTCCGTCTCCCCGGCTCTCGTCAAGCCTCTCATCCACGTCACGACACCCCGACGAGCAGTACGGTTCATCCGTGGGTTCGCCACAAAGGTTACAGGCTTCGGGTGAACTCATACTCGCGTCATTCTTCGTCGGGACGTGTACGCGACAGCCTCATAGCGTTGCTGGTTACGGCTACTGTCATACCTACGTCGCCCGCTATGACGGCGACAGCGACGCCGACGAAGCCCAGAGGCACGCCCGCGGCGAGGACGAGCTTAGCTCCGAGGCTGGAAACTATGTTCTGACGTATCACGGAGTTGGCTTTCCGCGAAAGACCGTACAGGTACGGGAGACGTCTGATGCTGTCGCTCATCAGAGCGATGTCGGCTGTCTCTATCGCCGTGTCGGTGCCCGCCGCGCCCATCGCAACGCCGACATCGGCGGTTGCGAGCGAGGGCGCATCGTTGACACCGTCGCCGACCATCGCAACCGTGCCGACCTCGTCCTGTAGCTCTTCTATCGCATCGACCTTCTCGTCGGGGAGTAGCTCCGCCCTGTAGTCGTCTATGCCGACCTCGTCGGCTATCGCACGCGCCGTTCCTTCGTTGTCACCTGTGAGCATCACGACGCGTTCCACGCCGAGTTCACGGAGCCTCCTGACAGTCCACGCCGCGCCTTCCCTGACCACGTCGGCGACTGCGATTACGCCCTCTATCTCCTCGTCGTCGCTGACTACGATGACCGTCTTACCCTCCGACTGAAGCTCAGGGACTACGTCCTCAACGAGGTTGAGACAGTCCTTCCTCTCACACAGGCTTCTGGTTCTGTCGCTGAGTTCGCCGTCACCGTCTGTAGCCGCGTGGACGTGTCCGAGATCGAAGCCCTTCTCGGTCAGGAAGCCGGGCTTGCCCGCGTGGTGCGTCACACCCCCGACGGTGGCGGTCACGCCTTTTCCCGTCACGCTCTCGAAGCCCGACACCTTACCGCCTTCTATACCTTTCTCCTCCGCCGTCTCAACTATAGCCTCACCGATAGGGTGCTCGCTACGTGACTCGATACCGCGTGCACACCGTAGGACGTCCTCCTCAGTCTTGCCGTTCAGAGGAACAACGTCCGTGACCCTTAGCTCGCCCTTTGTGAGAGTCCCCGTCTTGTCCATAGCAACGGCGTCTATCTCACCCATCGCCTCCAGATAGTTCCCGCCCTTGATCAGGACACCGTTCTTCGCCGCGCTCGTAATCCCCGACACGACAGAGACGGGTGTCGATATGACGAAGGCGCACGGGCATGCGAGTACGAGCATCGTGATACCGTTCACGAACCAAGGTACCCATGGTCGGGAGAGGAGGAGAGGCGGTACGGAGGCTACAAGTATAGCTATACCTACCATGATAGGCGTGTAGTAGCTCGAAAACCTCTCGACGAAGTTCTCCCTATCAGTCTTCTTCGACTCGGCTTCCTCGACCATCTCGACTATACGCGACAGCGTGTCGTCGCCCGACTCACCCGTCACCTCGAGTTCGAAGTAGCCGGCTTCGTTCAGTGTACCCGCGTACACATCGTCGCCCTCCCCCTTCTCGACGGGTACGGACTCACCCGTTATAGGCGACTGGTTGACGGTGCTTTCGCCCTCGACAACAACGCCGTCCCTGGGTATCTTCTCTCCGGGTTCGACAACGACGATATCGCCCTTTTCGACCTCATCCGCAGGGACGGTTTCCTTCCCTCCGTCCCTACGCACCGTCGCCTCGTCAGGCGATAGCTCCATGAGTTCACGGAGAGAGTCACGCGTCCTGTCTACAGAGTACTCCTCAAGGAGTTCGGCGACGCTGAACAGAACGGCGAGCGTAGCCGCTTCGAAGTACAGGCTCTCTCCCGTTATAAGGCTCGCCGTCACGGCGCTGAGTATAGCCGATGCCATCAGGAAATCCATGTCGAGGCTGAGGCTCTTTGCCGAGTAGTACCCCCCGCGGAGTATCTCCTTTCCACCGAGGGCGACAGCCGAGAGGAACAGGAGGTCTGAGACGGTAAACCCGTACGCGACAGGCGATCCGGACAGTAGAAGCTTGGTGGCTATACCTGAGGCTAAGAAGACACCGCTGAGGAGTATACGGACGCCTCCCCTACCCCGCAGTATACCTGTTTCGTCCTCGACGCTTTCGTCCGTACCGACGGTGTAGCCGACGCTCTCCACGGCTTGGGTTATCTCCTCCATCGTAACGTCTCCGCCGTGTACGACCTCGACAACACCTCTCGTCGGACTGGCTTCGCAGGACACGACGCCGTCGACGTTGTCGAGTGAGCCGGTGACCTTCTCGACGCACGACGGGCAGTCCATATCAGGGACTTGAACCGAGACGGCTTCTTTCGCGTTTTCGCCGTTTTCCATTACCGTATAGTAGGCGCGACGGTTTATTAAGTCTCTTGATAACGACGGGAGTTGTTTTGGCAAACAAGCCGCAGTCGGAGGTGTGAAGTTATTAATTTTCTATCTCCTCTCCTTACAGCCGTCTTTTGGACTTCGACACGGTACGTCGTTGACCGCGAGGATACGACCGAAAACCGGTTTAGCTTGGGACACCGAGGACGCGTATGGGCAAGGACTCACGTAGACTGTACGGGCGCGCTCTGTCGGTGCTCGCGGGCGGCGTCAACTCCTCGGTGCGCGCCGAGCCTTCGCCGTACCCTTTCTTTGTCGAGAAGGGTGACGGCGGCGAGATCGTCGACGTTGACGGTAACCGTTATACGGACTACGTCATGGGGTACGGTCCGCTCCTTCTCGGACACGACCTACCCGAACGCGTCGCGGGCGCGGTTCAGTCGGAGGTCGCGCGCGGACCTATGTACGGTGCCCCGACGGAGGTCGAGGTCGAGCTTGCGGAGTTCGTCGCCGAACACGTCGGGAGCGTAGAGACGCTTAGGTTTGTCAACTCGGGCACGGAGGCGACCGTCTCGGCTGTCCGTCTCGCGCGCGGCGTGACGGGACGCGACAAGGTCGTGGTTATGCAGGGCGGCTACCACGGTGCGCAGGAGTCGACTCTCGTCGAAGGCGACGCCGAATCGCCCGAACCGTCGACCAAAGGCGTACCTTCGTCGTTCGCGCGTGAGACGCTCCCCGTACCGTTCAACGACGAGGGGACGGTCGAACGCGTCTTCGAGGAACACGGAGACGAGATAGCATGTGTCCTCGTCGAGCCTGTTCTGGGGAACAACGGCGTCGTCCGTCCCGTCGAGGGGTACCACGAGACACTACGGTCGCTCTGCGACGAACACGGCGCTTTGCTCGTCTTCGACGAGGTTATTACGGGGTTCCGTGTCGGCGGACTCGGATGCGCGCAGAGCGTCGTCGGCGTCGAACCCGACCTGACGACGTTCGGTAAGATAGTCGGCGGCGGCTTCCCCGTCGGGGCTATCGGAGGCTCCGCCGAACTCGTCGAGAGCTTCACGCCGTCGGGCGATGTCTTTCAGGCGGGGACGTTCTCCGGACATCCCGTTACTATGTCAGCGGGTCTGGAGACGTTACGGTACGCGAAGGACGAGGACGTGTACTCTCACGTGAACTCTCTCGCCGACGAACTCCGCGCGGGTATGACCGACGTACTCGAAGACTACGCGCCCGAATACACCGTCGTCGGCGTGGACAGCGTATTCAAGACCGTCTTCACGCGCGAGACGCCGGAGAGCCTCGAAGGCGCGTGCGTGTCAGGGTGCGAGCAACGCGCCGACTGTCCGCGTTACGGGACGTGCCCGAAGGACGCGGGCGACATCGACGACGCCGAGACGGAGAGATGGAAACGCCTCTACTGGAACGGGATGCTCGACGAGGGCGTCTTCCTCACGCCCAATGGGTTCGAGCCACAGTTCGTCTGTTACGCACACGACGGCGAGGATATAGACGAGACGGTCGCGGCGTACGAGCGCGTCGTTTCGTCGGTTTAGTGCGTGTGTCCGCGCCGGGTGAGACGGAAGAAACTTTATCTGTGACAGCCAACTACTGTTTGGTATGGGAACCACGGTCAAAGACTTCCACGCCGACTGGTGCGGTCCGTGCAAGAAGCAGGATCCGATAATAGACGATCTGGAGGAGGAGTATCCGGATATAGAGTTCGAGAAGGTCGACGTTGACGAAAGCCCCGACGTGGCACAGGAGTACGGTGTAAGGAGCGTGCCGACCATAGTCGTGGAGAAGGACGGCGAGATCGTCGAGAAGTTCATCGGTCTGACGCAGGCGAACGAGATAGAGGGCGCGTTATAGGACGGCGTAGTAGACGAAGGCGACGCCGAAGACGGACAGGACGGCGGCGCTGACGTAGCTTACGCCTTTCTCAAAGCCTTCGAGACGGTCACCCGCGCGTACGAGTAGTGCAGGGAACGCGGTTATCCAGACGAGTATACCGGCGAAGAATCCGACGAGAACAGTTACGCCGCCCACGACGACGGTTTCTCCCGCGACTTCGACGGGCGACGGCTGTACGAGCGCGACGCCCGCGGTCAGCCACCAGCCTATCTGGTACGGGTTTGTGAGACCAAGTACGAGCGCCTTTGTGAATCCGCGCGACTCGGTAGGTGTCCGTGCGCGCGCGTCGCGGAGCGCGTCGTACGCGAGATAGAACATGAAGACGCCGCCGACCATGGCGGCGACGGAACGGACGGTCGGTGACCCCGCGACCGTGACAGCACCGCTGAGGGCGAGGGCGCAGAAGACGGTGTCGGAGGCGAAAGCGCCGAGACCCGAACGGAAGCCCGCGAACCAGCCGCGCGCCGCCGTCTCGTCGGCGATAAGTGCGTTCATAGGTCCCGGAGGCGCGACGAGCGAGAAGGCGAGCGCGCCTCCCACGACCAACGAAACGAGGCTGGCTGTCGCCGACATCACCGTAGGTCTGTTTCGGAGTCGAACAGGTTACGGAACGTCTGGTACGTCGTGTCGGTGAGTGCGTCACGTACGGTGCAGTACAGACCGCGTGCGCCCGACTCGCGCGCCTTTCCGGTCAGGCTGTCCATGAAACGGTAGACGCGTTTCTGATCGGTGTACATGAGGAAGACGTTGAAGTTGTCGACGACGACCCATGCGGGTTCGTCGAAGCCTCTCAGAGCCTCGGTGAACCTGACGCCGACACCCGTCATGTCGCTCGGTGCTACCCTCTTGCCGACGGTAAGCGGTCCGTCGTAACGTATGGCGCTTCCTGACACGGGTACGACGACGACGTTCGTCGGATCCGCACCCGCGTCACGTACGGCGCGTTCGACGCGTTCAGGGTCGCCGCGCGTGGAGACGACGAGCATACGTTCAAACGTCTCAGGCGGGAGCTGGCGCAACGGGTCGTCCATCGCATCGATAGGGCAGACGGACTGTTCGCCCTCGCGTAATGAGACGGTATCCTCGTCGGCGGCATCAGTCACCTTCTTCGCCCCCGAACTCAACGTAGTCGCCGAAGTCGCCGTACGTCTCCAAGCTGTCGTTTGCGCGTACGAAGTCACGCGCGAAGAGGTAGACGCCCGCGAGTGCGAACAGAGCGCCGACGGGTCTGAGAGAGTTAGCCAGAGTGCGGTAGCCGAGAACGAAGTCAACGACGCCTACGACGGTGACGATGAAGAAGGCGAGAGCGAGTAGGACGAAAGCCTCTGTGTAGGCGACGTTACGCGCGTAAGCCGCGAGGGGGTAGACCACGAGAACCGCGGTGAGTGCGAGAACAAACGCCTGCGCAAGGAAGACAAGCTGGTAGGGGGACTCCATCAGACAGACCTCCTCTCCGTCAGGAGAAGCGCCGCGTTTACCGCCGAGTAGACCGCGGCGAGAACCGCGACGGTCGTAAAGAGGGCGTACAGGCTCCGGGGCGGGCTCTCGAAGACGAGACGGCTACCGTCGGCAACTATGTACGACGCCAAGACGACGGGTATAGGCGTCGTTACGCTGGCGAAAGGCGAGCCATGGAAGCCAAGCGCGGCTACGAGCGACAGCGGCAGGGCTACGGACAGTATGACAACCTCAGTCAGGATGAAGACCTCGTTCAGCATCGATTAAACGGAGCGGGCGGCGTCTAAAAAACCTTGTCACGCATCGGGTCTGCTAACCTTACTCTCACCAGTCGGGGGCGAACTCCGGATCGATGAGACGTTCGCGCTCGTCGATAGAGTCTATCGCCTCTATGTCCTCGTCGTCGAGTTCGAGATCGAGAGCACCGTAGTTGTCACGTATACGTTCGGGATCCGCGGACTTGGGTATGGGCTTCACGCCGCGTTCGAGTAGCCATGCGAGCGAAACCTGTGCCTCGCTCACGTCGTGTTTCTCGGCGACCTCCTGAATCTCGGGTACGTCGAAGACACCGCCGCGTCCAAGAGGCGAGTAGGCGACGAGATCGATACCGAGTTCGTCGGTGACCGAGAGCATCTCGTCCTGCGGCAGAAGCGGATGCGTCTCGACCTGATTTGCGATCAGGGGCGCGTCGAGCTTGTCGTAAGCCTCACGGAGGAGTTCGGGTGTGAAGTTGGAGACGCCCGCGGCTTCTATGACGCCCTCATCGTAGAGCTTGTCGAGGGCTTCGAGCGTCCCGTCGCCGTAGTCCTCCGCAGGCCAGTGGACGTACAGGAGGTCGATGGTGTCGACGCCGAGGAGTTCGGCGCTTCTCTTCGCACCTATGTATGCGTCGTCCTGCGTAATACTCTCGTCGTAGCTCAGGTTGTTGTTCCAGAGCTTTGTGGCGACGAAGACCTCGTCGCGGGGTACGTCGGAGCGCGATAGACCTTCGCCGACGTGGCGCTCGTTTCCGTAAGCCTGAGCCGTGTCTATATGACGGTACCCGGCGTCGAGCGCCGCGAGTACGGCATCTACACAGGGTTCGCGTTCCTTGTTCTGCCAAGTACCGAGACCTATACGGGGTATTTCATCGGGCATACCGTCGGATTCGCGTGCGCGGTACTAAGTTGTGACGGTAGGAGCGCCGAACGGTCAGGGCGACGAAGATATATGCGTGGCGTGTCTACACCGCGTAAGATGACGGACGAAAACGACGACACCGACGAAGGCTTAGGGGCGGAGGAGCTGTTGGTAGAACCCGTCGACGTGATCCACGAGTACGGCGTCGCCGTCGGCTCCGAGATAGGCGGTAGGATAGACGACGAAGGAGATCGCGTTAAAGGCAGGGTAGACGAGGCGCTTAGCGCTGTTGGCGAGGGCGTGAACGACCTGATAACCGACCTCTTCGGTACCGACACGCGCGCCGGCGTCTACGCGGCGCTAAGACGTACCGACGGTGCGGAAGCCGAGGAGATAGCCGACGAGACGGGTCTCGCGGACGAGGAGGTCGAGGACGCACTTGACGGACTCGAAGACGAAGGAGTGGTTCGTCTCTCGGACGGCGGTTACGAGGCGGTAGAACCCACCGAACTCGTCAGACAGGCACCCGGACGCGTGGGCGACTGGATACGCGACTCCATCAGCGAAGGGGGACGACAGGGCGGGCGTAGGCTCCCCATACGCGGCGAAAAACCCGTGATAGACGCCGAGTACGACGAGGAAGCCGACGAGGTGACCGTACGCGTCGTAGACCCCGGCGACGCCGACTACGTCGAGGTCGTCGTGGGTTCGGAGGTAAAGAAGTACTTCGAACCGCCGTCGGCGGGCGACGAGTTTACCGTAGAGGCGAACCGCGAGGACGCTGTGGTAGCAAGAAGCGGCGGTCTCAGCAAGGACGGTTAAGGGTCGCGCACCTCCGCGTCGACCTTCCTACCCGTCTCTACCGTTTCGAGGGCGCGTCCCCGCACCGATCCGGTCATACGTGTCTGTCTTACGAAACGTTATAAACTCCGACGAGGAATCAAACCACGGTGACATCAGAACATCCGTCTGCGGAAAGGGGTTCGTGATACTATGTGTACTGGATACAGACTCGGAAGCGCCGGCGTCGTCCCCTCTCGTAGAGCGGTGTCCGTCTCGTGTCTGGTGATCGCACTGTTACTCTCCGGAGCCGCTGTCACGGCGGCGGACGAGGGTACGGGAGAGGTGACAGGGACGGTTTCGACGGAGGGCGGGCACGCGCTCGCTGACGCCGACGTACGTCTTGTGAATATGTCCACCGGTAACGAGGAGACCACGACGTCGGACGCCAACGGAAGCTACAGCTTCGAGACGGTCGAACCCGGCGATTACAGGGTAAAAGCCGAGTTCGGGGGGTCAGATGATATCGAGGACATCACTGTCGAAGAGGATGAGACGCAGGAGGTCGAGCTAAAACTCAGACCCGAAGGGGCGTACTTCGTCGTCTCGGTGGACAGCACCAACTCACCCGTAACCGCGGGAAATGATGTGCGGGTAGAGTTCATCGTCACGAATGCCGGTCAGGAGTCTGGTACACAGGTGGTCAAGCTTGGTACCCCTAACGCAGGCGGGGAGTTCGAAGAAGCTGAACGTGTCAGCAATCTCGTTCCCGGTTCTTCGAGAACGGTGAGTCTGAACATGTCGACCGGCTTGGGGGACGCAGGCAACTACATGGCGGAAGTCGTCACCGACGAAGACACGGATGAGGTGGAGTTCGTCGTGGAGGGTGCTGATGTAGAACTATCCATCACCGACACGAACTCGCCCGTAGCCGAGGGCGAGAATCTTACCGTGGATACGGAAGTATCGAGCGGGTTCGGTGTCTCAGGGCGGGAAACCGTCGCCGTGAACGTCAGCGGTCTGGGTTCGGAGACGAAGACGTTCAGCCTCGAAGGCGGGGATGAGAAGGACGAAAGATTCAATATACCTACGGAAGACGGCGACGCCGGCGAGTACACCGCCAACCTTACGTTCGGTGAAAGGGTGGTCGACTCCACCGACGTGACCGTTGAGGAAAGCACAGGGGAGGACACAGGGGAGAGCGGATCCGAGACGAACGAGTCCGAGGAAGCGGGCGGTTCGGACGACGAAAGCACCGAGAACAGCGGCTCAGAAGGTGAGGGTAACGGAACGACGACGGGGGACTCTAACACGGACAACGAGACTGTTTCGGACGAACCGGGCGGAGGCGACGGCGATACACAGGGTGTCTTCGGACTCAGCCTTAACGAGGCTCTAAGCTACCTCGGTATGGCACTCGCCGCCGTCGTCGGCATCGCGGTCTTGGCGGCGTCCTCCGTCCTCGTCGCCAGAAGGCTGAGGGGGAGGAACCGGGGCGGAGACGGTTCGGACAGAGGAAACGGACACGAAACGGTGTTCGATACGGAGTACGAGAACGACGTCTACGTCTCTTGGAGCGGTATGATAGACCGCGCAGGGATAGAGGACATAGGCACGAAGACGCCGAGCGAGATAGCCGAGAGCGCGAAGGAAGCGGGTCTCGACCCCGGAGCTGTCGACGAACTGACCGACGTCTTCGAGGAGGTGCGTTACAGGGACACCGAACCGACGGCTGAGCAGGAGAGGCGCGCCAAGGAGGCGTTTGAACGTATAAAGAGAAGCGACAGCGAGGGGTAGGCAGACGGTTTTTTATTTGTGCTTGTCTATGATGTCATACGACCTCTTCCAGTCGTGTGACTCGTCGAAGTAGTCCTCGGCTATGGGTGTCTCAGGCATGTCGCCGCGTTCCATCTTCTCCTCCTGATACGACGGTCGGCGTTCGTCCTGGTAGTACCGTCCCGTGAGAACCTCGCCCTCGTACAGCGCCTCCTCCGTCTCGCGCATCGCTTCCCACGCGCCACGCATGTCGTCGAGTTCGAACTCGTCGTGGTCGTCGGAGTCCTGTATGTCGACGTATGGCACGTACTGCTTGGCGTCCTTGTTCCACGTCGGACACTGCGTGAGGAAGTCGACGTGTGCGAAGCCGTCATGTTCGATAGCCTCGACGAGTATCTCCTTAGCCTGACGCGGGTTGACCGCGGCGGTGCGCGCGACGTACGTCGCTCCGGCGGAGAGAGCCATCGACATGGGACGTATAGGTGCCTTCGCGTTTCCGTGGGGCGTCATCGACTTCGACTTCTGTCCCTTGGGAGACGTGGGCGAAGGCTGCCCCTTCGTAAGCCCGAATACCTCGTTGTTGAAGACGATGTACGTCATGTCGTGGTTCTCGCGGGCGGTATGCATGAAGTGGTTTCCACCTATACCGTATCCGTCGCCGTCACCGCCCGCGGCGATAAGTTCAAGTTCGGGGTTGATCAGCTTCGACGCGCGTCCGACGGGTAGCGCGCGTCCGTGTATCGAGTGGAAGCCGTAGCTCTCGAAGTACGACGAGAGCTTGCCCGAACAGCCTATCCCCGTCACTAACTGTACCTCGTCGGGGTTCTTGCCGAGTTCGGCAAGAGCCTGCTTCAACGCCTTTAGAACGCTGAAGTCACCGCATCCGGGGCACCATGTCGCCTGCGGTTCGAGCTTGGGCGTGTAGTCGTCGGACTCTACCTCGGTTTCCTCGCCGATTGCGCTGAATGCACTCACTGTGGGTCACCTCTTCCTTGTACGGATTCGAGACGTTTGACGGTTTCTGTTCCGCGTCCCTTACGCGATATCTTGTGCTGTATCTTGACGTTGTACGAAGTCTCAACGTCGTCGTCTTCGGCGGACTCCACGGCGTCGACGACCTCAGCAGGACGGAACGGGTCGCCGTCGTACTTGAGTATGCTCGTCATCACGTCACCGTATCCCGCGAGTTCGCGCTGTACGTGGTGACGGAACTGCGCCGTCGCGTTGTTCTCGACGACGAAGACACGGTCGACGGACTCGATGAAGCCGCGTACGCCCTCGGCGTCGAACGGTACCATATCGCTAACGTTCATACCGGAGACTGACCATCCGTCTTCGGAGAGTTCGTCGACGGCTTCCTCTATGACACCCTTGTTGCTACCGAACGAGAGCAGACCGTACTCGGCATCGTCGTCACCGTAGACGGCTTGGTGGTTCTCGTCGTTGAGTTCGTCACGTATATGATCGAAACGCGACAGACGGCGATCCATCTGCCTTACACGGTTGTCGGGATCCTCGTCGATGTAGCCGTACTGGTCGTGCTCGTTCCCGCTCGTCTTGAACCGCCCGTCCTTCTGTCCCGGTATCGGTCGTGGCGGCACGCCCTTCTCCGCGCCGTAGCTGAAACGCGGGAAGTCCTGCGCACCGTCGGGCTTTAGCTCCTGTACCTCCTCCTCGGTCAGCGTCGCCTCCATCGACGGGTCGGCTTCGCGGTCGAAGAACGACTCGGGAAGGTTGGTCAGACCGCCGGATAGCTTCTTGTCGTACAGTATTATGGCAGGGATGTTGTAGCCGTACGCTATACGGAACGCCGTACGCGTCTGTTCGTACGCCTCCTTGGGGTCACCGGGGGCGAGTACGACACGCATAGCGTCGCCCTGTGAGGTGTACAGAACGTGTTCGAGGTCGCTCTGCTCCGTCTTTGTGGGAAGACCCGTCGAAGGAGCGCCGCGCATCGCCTCTATGAGAACGACGGGCGTCTCCGTACCCTCCGCCATACCGAGGGGTTCGGACATCAGCGCGAAGCCACCGCCTGAGGAACCGCTCATCGCCTTGGCTCCCGTATGGGACGCGCCTATCGCCATGCTCGCCGCCGCGATCTCGTCCTCGACCTGTTCGGCGACTCCGCCGAAATCGGGTAGCATCTTGGACATGATAGCGAAGACATCCGTCCAAGGCGTCATGGGATAGCCCGATATGAACCGACAGCCCTCGTCGAGAGCGCCGTACGCGATCCCGTGGCTACCGCCGACGAGAACCTGCTCCTCGTCGTGCTCGCCTTCGGGTACACCGATACCGTGGTCGACGTCGTACTCGTCGAGAACCTTGTCGCGTGTATGGTGTAGGATCTCGACGTTGGATTCGAGTATATCGCCCCCCATCGAGTCGGACATAACGTCCTCGATGGCTTCGAGTTCGAAGCCTATCGCCGCCGCGGTCGCTCCCACACCCGCTGTGTTACGCATGACCTCGCGCCCCTGCTCCTTCGCAATCTCACGTAGGTCGAGTGGGTAGACGTTCCAGCCGTTCTCCTCGACACGGTCGTCGAACTCTGGTATGTCCTCCGTGTCTATGACGCCCGTATCGTAGATTATGACGCCGCCCTCTGCGAGGTCGTCGAGGTTCTCCGTGAGGGGCTTCACCTCCTCGTTCCCGTAGACAGACTCTTCGTCGGGAGACCGTGCGAACGAGTCACCGAGAGCGAGAAGAACGTTGTACTCGTCGGCGCGTGATCTTATGTCGTCGGCGGACGCGCGTACCTCGAAGTAGGTGTGACCGCCGCGTATACGCGACGGGTAGTGCCGGTGTGTGGTGACGTTGAGACCCGACCGCATCAACGCCTTCGTAAAGTTACTACCGGTCGAGTCGATGCCGTCGCCGGAGCCACCGGCGATACGCCACACGATTTCGTTCTCGTTCATTAGGTTCGAATCACCTGAACTACTATATGGTCGACTCAGTAAGTAAACCCTTTGTTTGTGTTAGGTAACTACGTCCGTCGTTCCCTTTCCGTCGGTCACGTCGGCGACCATCAGACTGTTTAGCGCGCCGAACGTACGCGAACCATGAGCTACGGTGAACTCGTCGAACGCGTAAAGAAGATCTCGAACGTCGGACACGCCGCGGGCGTCCTAAGATGGGATCAGGAGGTCATGATGCCCGAAGGCGGTACGCCCGCGAGGTCGAAACAGCTTTCAACGCTGTCGTCCGTCCGTCACGATCTTCTGACCGACGACAGAACGGGCGAACTTCTCGACGCCGCTGAGCCTGAGAACGACGACGAGCACGCTGTGGTGCGCGAGGTACGGCGGGAGTACGACCGCGCGACGCGCGTCCCCAACGAACTCGTCGAGGAGATCTCGGAGGCGACTTCGGAGGCGCATCCCGTCTGGGCGAGCGCAAAGGAGAACGACGACTTCGACGAGTTCGCACCGACGCTCGAACACCTCGTCGAACTCAGGCGCGAGTACGCCGACCACGTGAATCCCGACGTGCCGCGTTACGAGGCGCTTTTCGAGGAGTTCGAGCCGTATCTGGGTCTCGACACCGCGGAGCGCGTCCTTTCGACGTTACGCGACGAACTCATGCCCCTCGTTGACGACGTTGTCGCGTCCGATGTCTCGCCCGAACCTCTTCCGTCGGTCGACGAGGACGCGCAGGAGGAGGTCGTGCGCGACGCACTCGACGTTCTGGGCTACGACAAGGAACACGGTAGACTCGACGTTGCGCCCCATCCTTTCTCAACGGGCACCCAGTTCGACGCACGCGTCACGACGCGGTACAGCGACGACCCTCTCGACGCGCTCACGAGCACCGTACACGAGTTCGGGCATGCGACCTACACGCTCGGTCTTCCGCGCGACGAGTACGGAACGCCTCTCGGCGAGGCGCGCGACCTTACCGTACACGAGTCGCAGTCGCGTTTCTGGGAGAACCACGTCGCGCGCACGCGCGCTTTCTGGGACTTCTTCGCACCGCGTTTCAACGAGGCGACGGACGAGGACGTGACGCCGCGCCGCGCGTACGAAGCGGTCAACACGGTCGAGGAGCGCAACCCTATACGCGTCGAGGCGGACGAACTCACGTACCACTCGCATATACTCCTGCGTTTCGAGGTCGAGCGCGCACTCATAGAAGGCGAGATAGAGGTCGATGAGGTGCCCGCCGTCTGGAACGAAAAACACGAGGAGTACCTCGGCTTCCGTCCTGAGAGCGACGCGCAGGGCGCGTTACAGGACATACACTGGTCGCACGGCTCCTTCGGCTACTTCCCGACGTACTCGCTCGGTAGCGCGCTCGCGGCACAGGTCGACGCCGCGGTTCGTGACGAGATCGACGTTGACGAGGCTGTACGAGAAGGCGGGTTCGACGGTATACGCGGATGGCTACGTGACGAGATTCATACACACGGAAAGAGGTATGAGACCGACGAACTCGTGCGCCGAGCGACGGGCGATGACCTGAGCGCGGAACCTTTTCTCAAGTACGCACATAAAAAGTACGGCGAAGTTTACAGCGTCTGATCCTCATCCGTCACTCATATTCATTCCGTTCATTCCCATTCCACCGGGGGCGTTCCTCTTCAGTTCCTCTATGAGAGTAGAGGTTATACCTTCGAATCCGATGGTGCGACCGCCGTACCTTTCAGCGAAGTCCTCTGCTTCGGACTCTTCGGAGAAAGGTGGTAGTGCCGGCCCCATTCCACCCACTGCTTCGCTCTCTGCGACGTATGTAACCTCCGTAGCATCGGCAAAGGTATCCGCGGCGGTCGGAGCTGGAAGACGGGGGTTTCCATCGGAGGAGGATGGAAGATCCACCTTCGAGTAGTCCGTGACATAGACAGCCTCCGCCTCCCAGCCACGGTCAAGGCGGTCGAAGTGGTAAGGGAAGAGACCGAAGACAAGGGTGTGGAACCACGCGGGGTTTTCGTGCCCCTCCGGTGAGTTTTCTGCGTAGAAGACCTGCCCGTTGGGTCCCCCGTGGTCACCTATTGCCATGCCGCCTTGGTCGTCGAACTTTTCGCCCGAGAGCGCGATGGGATCCGGTACGTCTTCGGAGCTATTGCCCCCGAGACAGCCTGTGGAACCAACAGCGGTAACCGCTAGTCCGGCTATGAATCTTCTTCTGTACACAGGAGGCTTTTGTACGGGGGAGGAAAAACGGGTTTTGGTGCAGGTTTCGAAACTGTTCTATACCGGAGGTTCCTCGGTAACGTGTCGGTTCCTCTTTAGCTGGAAGTACGCGTCCGTCAGAACCGCGAGCGAGTATACGGCAAGTGCGGCGCCTACGGCGACATCTACTACAGCACCTAGCTGAGGTAGTACTGCGCCAGCCACCGAACTCGCTACGAGACCGACGATACCCACAGCTACCTGAACCACGAGGAGTGCCATGAGGAGCAGGAAGACGGAGATACGCCGTCCCTCCGTAAGCTCCCAGCTTGACGACAGGCTTTCGAGGAAGTTCTCGTCCTCAAGAGCCACGAATATCATGAAGAAGATGAGCGCCGTAATCAGGTAGATACCGGGGACGACGAGTAACACGATACCGATAGCCACGAGTATGCCGAACACGAACCCGGCGACTATACCGTTCAGCGTCGCGGTTCCTATGTTACGTCTGTACGCCTCCGGGGGTATCCTCTCACGCGCGTCCGACGCGAAGACACGGTAGGCGGCTATACCGGCGACGATCGTACCGACAGCCGTTAGAAGGCTCATCAACGTTATGACCGACTGAGGTATATCGAACGCGAGAGGCGTCGGCTCCATAGCCCCCTGAACCATCGTTTCACGTACGAAAGGCGGGAGGCTCTCCACACCCCCCATCTGCTCAAACGCACGCTCAGCGCCACTCTGCGAAGCCACCGTCGAAACGAGCTGTATGACGAAGAAGACCGCCACGAGCAGAAGCCCTGAGCGCGCCTTGACCCTCTCAAAACCCGTCGTCAACGCCTCCTCCACGTCTATACCACCGTTCCGTGAAGCCGTCTCCCGTGCTGTGTTTCTGACACCGCACTCCGGGCATATCTCAGCCTCCTTCTTTATCGGTTCACCACAGCTTCGGCAGAACACCTCGTCGGACTGCTTGTCGTTTGCCATATCGCTCCCTTCGGCAACGTGTTACTCAAACCTTCTGCAAAGAGATTATGTGAACCCACCCCAGGGTCAAGCCCCGGGGCTTCCTGCTTCAACGACGCGCTTTGCATCCACCGCCTCTCGCTGAGGGGTGAACGTAGGGAGCGCAGTCTGCACAGGCGTTGATTCGGAGCGTCCCGCCCCTAACTGCTTCAAACCACGATTGAGAATATTCTTTGCCGCGTTGAGGTCGCGGTCTTCGGTATGGCCGCATGCTGGACATGAATGCTCGCGTACCCAGAGTGGCTTGTCCGTCTCGACACCACAAACCGCGCACTCTTTGGTCGTGCCGTCTGGGTTCACTTTTTCAACGTGTGTTCCGTGCAAGTTAGCCTTGTACTCCAGTAGTTCAATGAAGCGTGACCATGCGGCGTCTTGCTTATTTTTCGCACTCTGGCTGGTTTCCAGCATCGGCTTCACGTCCAAGTTCTCAACGGCTACAACATCGTACTCCCGAACGAGCCACGTTGTGATCTTGTGCTGGTAGTCTAGTACCTTCCGCTTGATTGCACGCTTCGCCTTAGCTACTTTCTGTCGTTGTTTTTCCCAGTTGGCAGAGCCGTGTTCTTTCCTGTCAAGTTCCCGTTGCTCACGTGCGTAGCGGTCATACTCATCGGATAGGTCAAGCGTGTCCACAGACAGGTTCTCTGACGTGTGGATGTAGCTGGTGATGCCGAGATCAACACCAACACAGTTCTCAGGTTCAATCTCACTGAGTGCCGGTTTTTTAGGTGTGTCTTCTACAGAGGTAACAAGTGAGACGTACCACTCGCCGGTTCTCTCTTTTTTGAGAATAACCTCGTCAATCTCACCTGCTGTTGGCACGTCGCGTTCTGCTCGGATTTTGAACCAGCCAATCTTTTCAAGTCGGAGTCGCACGAGTCGGTCGTCGCCCGTGTTGTAATCCACGTTGAAGCGACTGGACTGGTTGTGCGACACCGACCGAAATTCGCCTGCACCTTGCCACTGCAACCTCCCGACGTTATAGCCGTTGTCTCGCCGTTCTTGAAGCGTTTCCAGATCGCTGTGGATTTGGCTAATCGCCTGTTGTGCGGCGTGTCGTGATGGCTCTGCAAAGGTTGACCATCGGTCTGTCCAGTCTGTGAGTTTGTCGTGTTGGTCGTAGTCAGATGGGCGGTCGTTGTAGTCACTGTAATAATAGTCTCGGACAGCATGATCGCGAATCTGTCGGAGAATGTCGATGTGTCGCCACGCTTCGCTAGCTACGTCGTCAGGTAGGTACGCACGGAAGCGAAGCGTATGTTTCATCGTTGTTAGTCTAATCTTTCAACGGTGAGTTTCAGCTGGTCGCCCTCCTCCAGATTAAGAGCTTCACGGACTTCTTCTGGAATTGTGACTTGCCCGCGTTCTCTGAGGTTTGGGTAGCATTCCATCGAACCCACTATGAATGACTCACACTTAGTTGTATTAAAGATTGTGTGTTGTCGGCTTCAGCCCCGGGGCAGTCACCTTGTACCGCCTGTACAGCCCCATCGTTTTGGTTCGTATGTCAAAAAAAGGAGCCGACGAGGTATACTGTAGTAGCTGTGGGGAAATCATAAAGGAGAAAGCCGAAATCTGCCCGGAGTGTGGGGTTAGACACAGAGGTAGAACTGGCGACTACGACAAGGACAGAACGGTAGCCGGTATATTCGCAATCCTCCTCGGTGGATTCGGTGTACACAAGTTCTATCTCGGAAAGGTAGGACAGGGTATACTCTACCTCATCTTCTTCTGGACGCTCATACCAGGGATAATAGGATTCATAGAGGGTATTCTTTACCTGACCAAGTCGGAAGAGGAGTTCCAGAGAAAGTACGTAGACTAAGCAAGCTCCTCAGGAACCGAGTATGTGGACTGTTTTGGTTTGTCGGCGAAAGTTTTATTATCTGATGGGTTTATTTCGGGGAGATGTCAGCATACTGTCAAAGTTGCGGTGAAGAGATAAAGAGCAAGGCAGAGATATGTCCGGAATGTGGAGTTAGACAGGATTCCGGCACAGAGTCAGATGTCGCGGGAGGTATGAAGGGGAATACGCTGGTGAACACCATAATAGGCGCTGTGGTGACGATAATAGTCGGCTTCATACCGGTGCTGAACCTTCTAAGCCCTGCGATAGGTGGTGGTTTGGGAGGGTACCTGCAGAAGGAAGGTGCCGGTGGCGGTGCGAAGATAGGCGCACTGGTCACGATAGCATTCCTGATACCTCTGGCAATCCTACTCGTGGTTGCGGGCGGACTGATCGGGTCGTTCCTACCCGGCGGTGTTGGCGGAGCAGGTGCCGGTGCGGCGGCTGGCGGGATAGGTCTAATCGCGGTCATAATAATAGCGATACCCTCGTTCGTGCTGTCGATTATAGGGGGCGTCGTCGGCGGATTGGTAGCGGGCGAGTAACCCCCTCAGGCTGTTTCTTCTACACCGTGGTGCCTACGGTAGACTGTTGCGACGAGCGACAGCGTGAATACGAGCGCCGCCGAGGCACCGAACGCGAGCATTAGCTGTGCGACGAGCGTCGAGAAGCCCCAGAGGAAGACGTACGCTCCGAGACCAACGGCGGCGGCGACGACGAAGAAGACGAGGAAGACGAGGAAGAATCCGCAGAGAGAGAGGCGGTTACCCGACGACATGCCCCAGCTAAGGCTGTACGCCTCTATGAAGTCCTCGCTCTTGACCGTCGTGTACGGTACGTAGAACGCGAACGAGACGGCGACGAAAGCGCCAGGTAGGACACCGAGTGCGAGGGCGACGACGAGAAGGGGCGACATACCGAAGCCGTACACCGAGACGTATGCGAGCGCCGGGAGGAACAGACCGCCTATGAACAGCGGGGCGAAGGCGAGCGTCCCGAGGAACATGTTTACGGTCACCTTGCCGATGTTCTCGGCGTAGGCGTCGTTCGGGATCCCCGCGGTTCGGTTCACGAAGACGCGCGTGGCTATCACGGCGAAGTAGGAGCCGATGAAGAGGGCGACGAGTGCGAGAAGGACGGCGTACATACGAGGCATCGGGAAGGCAAGAGCGCCCGGCTCTATGAACGGCGTCGGAAGTATGTCGTCCAGAGGTCCTGTCGCTGTGGTCGCGGCGGCGCGGCTCTCGACGGCGATGAAGAACAGGAGAGACGAGAAGGAGAACATGGCGAAGAAGACCGCGCCGTTCTTCGATACCAGCTTTTCGATCGTCTCCTTTAGTGTACCTCTGGTTTCTACGCTCATCGTTACGTCGGAGTTACGCCTACGTTATAACTCTTTCCGCTAAACAGGACTCAGAGGGCGGCGTTGTTATGAAGATTTAACCCGTCGGAAGCCGAACCGGTACGTATGTCCGAAGAGGACGAAAACGAAGACGAGGAAGAGCTTTCTCCGCGCGAACGGATGAAGAAGATGATGGAAGGCGGCGAAGAGGGCGAAGGCGGTCCCGGCGGAATGGGCGGTATGATGGGAGGCGGAGGTATGATGGGCGGAGGAATGCCACCCGGAATGGGCGGTATGATGGGCGGCGGTCCCGGAGGTCCGGGCGGACGCGGCGAAGGCGGTGACGAACGTCTCGTCAACGAGGTTGAGGAGCTACGCGTCGAGGTCGTCAAGGCAAGGCAGGCTCTCGAACGTATAGCCGACGCCGTAGAGGAGTGAGATGGTACACCGTATAGGGATAGTGGGCGCGGGTCACTGGTCAAAAAGGCTCGTTAAGGGCATCACCGACGACCCGTTTGAGGTACACGCGACCGTCGACGTGCTTTCGTACGACGAGAAGAGGGAGCTTCTCGGAGCTATCGGGGTGCCGCGCGGAAGGCATTATGAGATAGACGCCGGCGACGCCCTCCCCGACGGTTTCCTTGACTCCGTCGACGTTGTTCAGGTGGCGAGTCCCGTCGAGTACCATCTGCGCCAGACGCGCGAGGCGCTCGACGCGGGTAAGTTCGTCGTCACCGAGAAGTCGTATGCGGCGGACCGCGAAGGCTTCGAGGAGGCGGTCGACGTTCTCGACGGAAGATGGGACTCGTCGTTCCTACATCTCCACTACCTCAACAAGGTGCCGACGAAGGTTATGCCGCCGGTTCTCGAACGCGCGACGGCGGACGGCGGCGTCGAACACGTCGAGGCTACGTTCATGGAAGGGTACAGCGAGGAGGACGCGGGACGCGCGTGGCTATTCGAGCCACAGAACGGCGGTGTGATGCTCGACTGGGTACATCCCATAGAGGTTCTCGGCGTCGCGTGCGGGGGTACGCTGTCGTTCCGCGACGGCACGCCGTACCTCGTGGAACCCGAGTACTCGTCGCGTGCAACGGCGGCGCAGGCTGAGTTCGGTGTCTCCGGGGGGATCTTCGCCGACGGCGCGACCGCGACAGTAAACGTCGGCAAGGGCTTCGGCGAGACGCACAAGAGGATGCGTTTCGAACTCGCAGGAGGCGGACACGTCGACTTCGTATACGCCGACTCCGAGGACGAGTTCGAGACCGACTACCGCGGCGAATGGGTCTGGCGCGAGGACGGACGTGTCGTAGAGTCGGGGAAGCCGACGGGACCCATACCGTACGAGGTGCTTGTCGACGAACTCACCGACGCAGTCGACGGAGGAGGTACGTGGGTGAACGAGGAACGTCTGCGCCGTGTCTACGAACCCGTCTGGGAGTACAACGAGGCTGTTGATATCACCAACCCCGTCGAGGACGCCGACGCCGTCGAGGCTTTCGAACGCGACGCCGTCGCGTCGACGGAGGAGGTGGCTGTGTGAAAGACGAACTGGGCGTCATCGGTCTCGGAAAGATGGGTAGCAACGTGGCTAAGAACCTCGTGGGTCAGGGCTACCGCGTCGTCGGGTATGACGTGGACGAAGAAGCCGTGGGGTCGGCGGTCGACGACGCCGACTGTGAGGGTGCGGAGAACGTCGAATCGCTCGCCGACGCCCTCGAACCTCCGCGTACCGTCTGGATGTCGGTTCCCCACGGCGAACCCGTGGACGAGACGGTCGACGCGCTCGCCGACGCGCTCGAAGAAGGGGATACGGTAATCGACGCGGGCAACTCCGACTTCCGAAGGACGCGCGAACGCGCCGAACTCCTCGCCGACGAAGGGGTTGCGCTCCTCGACGCGGGATGTAGCGGCGGTCCGTCGGGCGCTCTCGAAGGTCTTTCGATCATGATCGGCGGCGACGCCGACGCGTACGAACGCGTCGAACCACTTTTTGACGACCTGAGCGTCGAAGGCGGTTACGAGCATTTCGGTCCGCCGGGCGCGGGGCATTACGTCAAGATGGTACACAACGGCGTCGAGTACGCCATGATGCAGGCGATAGGCGAGGGCTTCGAACTCCTTGCGGAGGGGGAGTACGAAGACATAGACCTCGAAGACGTCGCGCGGGTCTGGTCGAACGGAAGCGTCGTCGAGTCACGTCTCACCCGTCTCACGCGCCGTGCCTTCGCACGTAACCCGCGTCTCGAAGGCGTCAAGGGGCACGTCCCCGACTCAGGTGAAGGACGGTGGACGGTCGAGACTGCGATAGAGAACGACGTACCCGCAACGGGTATCGCGCAGTCGCTTTTCGCGCGTTACCGTTCGCGCGTCGGCGACGAGGGGACGTTCGCCGACAAGGTTCTCGCCGTCCTTCGCCACGAGTTCGGCGGTCACGACGTTGAGACAGAGGACGGCTGAGGGCGGTGTTCAGGTAGGGAAAGCCAGAACCGCGTGGTTCTGTCACAAAGATATCTGAAGTTATCTGTAAACCGTATACCGGTACGGTCAAGAGACGGTCAGCCGGTTGCTTTCCGTCCTGCGAAAGCGGCTTATCCGAACACCGCTCGATCGAGGAGAACACCGTCCGACGGAGGA
>Ga0207714_1000049_pt1 | contig 68873 bp, 64 predicted proteins | sample PonA232FremontCA_2_FD_187270 | JGI IMG/M metagenome (GOLD analysis project Ga0207714, IMG submission 187270) | Marine sediment microbial community from Fremont, CA, USA - Pond A23 Sediment 2 (SPAdes) | ecosystem: Environmental > Aquatic > Marine > Unclassified | place: USA: Fremont, California... | reverse complement strand
ATTCCCGCCAACAGGCGCAATGGGCTAGCGGTGCATCAGTTCCTTGATCTGCACAGCGCCGCCGCCGCGCACCAGCCGCAACCGGCTGCCGTTGACGATACGGCTGCCGTGGACGATCACCTCGCGGACCTGATCCGGGGTGAAGCCGAACATCTTGCCCATCTTCAAGGCCGCGCGGCGCGGCACCTGCCCCAGGTTCATCTCGATCGCGACCACCTCGGCCGTGCCGTCCCCGCGATCGTCCGCCGCGACGTTGTCGCTGAGCACGATTTCGAAGGCGGTGTTGTCGAAAGTGGCGGCATCGCTGGGAACCGCTTGGTACCAGCACCCCCAGCTGCGCGTGCCGCTGATGAGTCCCCAGCGGCACTCGAAGACCGAGCCCACGGCCACCTTGCTCTCGCTGAGCGTGGGGATGTTCTCGTGGGTCATCTCGACCTTGATCGGCTCCGCCGCCAACGCCGGCGTGCCGGCCAGCACCAGCGCGGCCGTCGCGACCGCGGCGATCCAGCGCACCGCCATCCGTTCCTCCCCGTCAAAACCGCTGTCGCGGGAGTCGTACCCGAGCCGCGCGGAATTTCAAGCCGGATTGCGGTGCCCGCCGGCATGGGCGGATCATGCCGCCGCGACGTGGCCGTCCACGAGGCGCAGCGTACGGTCCATGCGCGCGGCCAGCTCCGCGTTGTGCGTCGCCACCAGCGCCGCCAGCCCGGCCTCACGCGCGATCCCGCGCAGCAGCTCGAAAACGCGGTCGGCCGTGTGCGGGTCCAGGTTGCCGGTCGGTTCGTCCGCGAGCAGCAGCCCGGGCCGGTTCACCAGGGCGCGCGCGATCGCCACGCGCTGTGCCTCGCCGCCGGAGAGCCGCGCGGGGCGGTGGCCGGCGCGTTCCGCCAGCCCGACCTGATCGAGCAGCGCCAGCGCCCGTTCGCGGGCGTCGCGCCGGCCCGCGCCGGCGATCAGCTGCGGCAGGATGAGGTTTTCCGCGGCCGAGAACTCGGCCAAAAGGTGGTGGTACTGATAAACGAAGCCGAGCGCCGTGCGCCGCAGCCGCGTGCGCGGGCCGTCGGCGAGGCGCGTTCCGTCCACGCCGCCGAGGCGGACGTGGCCGGTGTCGGGCGTTTCCAGCAGCCCGGCGATGTGCATGAGCGTGGACTTGCCCGAGCCGGACGGCCCCGCCAGGGCCACGAACTCGCCCGGCTGGACGGCGAGCGCGGCACCGTCCAGCACCGTCAGGCGCTTTTCCCCCTGGCGGAACTGCTTGGACACGCCGTCCAGGCTGAGTGCCGCGTCACGCATAGCGCAGGGCCTCCACCGGATCGAGCCGCGCCGCGCGCCACGCGGGATAGAGCGTCGCCAGCAGCGACAGCACCAGCGCCATGAGGACGACCGCGGCGGTTTCGCCGGTGTCCACCTTCGCCGGCAGGTTGGAGAGGAAGTAGATCTCTTCGGCGAACAGCTCCGCGCCCGTCAGGCCTTCCAGCCACTGCCGGATGGTTTCGATGTTCTTGGCGAAGGCGAGCCCGAGGGCGAAGCCGATGGCCGTGCCGATCACGCCGATGGCGGCGCCGGAGAGCATGAAGATGCGCATGATCATGCCGCGCGTGGCACCCATCGTGCGCAGGATGGCGATGTCCGCGCCCTTGTCCTTCACCAGCATGATCTGGCCAGCGATGATGTTGAACGCGGCTACGAGGATGATGAGCGTGAGGATGAGGAACATCACGTTGCGCTCGACCTCGATGGCGTTGAAGAAGCTGGCGTTGGCCCGCTTCCAGTCGACGACGTGATAGCCCGCGCCCAGCGCCTCGACGATGCGGGCGCGCGCCGCGCGCACGGCGTCCGGATCGTCGATGAAGACCTCGACCGCGTTGACGCCCTCGCCCGTCTTGAAGAAGCGCTGCGCCGCGTCCAGCGGCATGTAGATGAAGCGGCTGTCGTATTCGTGCATGCCCACGTCGAAGAGCGCGCCGACGCGAAAGCTCTTCACGCGGGGAACGGTGCCCATCACCGTGGTTTCGCCGCGCGGGCTCACCAGCGTGATCTGCTCGCCCGTGTTCAGGCGCAGGCCGCGCGCCAGATCGCTGCCGACGAGGGCGGCGCGGCCCTCCACGGCGTTGAGCTGGCCCTCCACCACGTTCCCGGCGATGAGCGGGCGCTCGGCCAGATCCTCCAGCGCCATCCCGCGCACGACCGCGCCCGTCGCCTGCCCTCCGCTGGTGGCCATGATGTCGCCGTGGACCTGGGGGTGGACCATGCGCACGCCGTCCAGTCCGCGCAGCCGCTCGGCGATGGCAGCCGGCTCGTCGATCGTCTCGCCGGCCGGATAAACGGTGACGTGGCCCTGAACGCCCAGGATGCGGTCGAGCAGGTCGGCGCGGAAACCGTTCATCACTGCCATGACGATGATGAGCGTCGCCACGCCGAGCGCGATGCCGACGAGCGAAAACCCCGCGATGACCGAGATGAAACCTTCCTGCCGGCGGGCGCGCAGGTAGCGGAACGCCACCGTGCGCTCGAAGGCGCCGAAGAGCATGGGGTCAGGCAGCGGCGAGCTTGGCGGGGACGCTGTCGGGCGAGACGTCCTGACGCTCCCCGGTGGCGCGGCGCTTCAGCTCGACGTGGCCGCTCTGCACACCCTTGGGGCCGACGATCACCTGCCACGGCAGCCCGATCAGGTCCATCTGGGCGAACTTGGCGCCGGCGCTTTCCGGGGTGTCGTCGTGCAGCACCGAGATGCCGGCTTCGTGCAGGCGGCGCTCCAGATCCTCGGCGGCCTGTGTGCACGCGTGGTCCGAGGGCTTCACGTTGATGAGGCCGACCGTGAACGGCGCCACGGGATCGGGCCAGACGATACCGGCGTCGTCGTGGAAGGCCTCGATGATCGCGCCCACGAGGCGCGAGACGCCGATCCCGTAGGAGCCCATGTGCACGGGCACCGTCTCGCCCTCGCGCGTGGAGATCGTGGCGTCCAGCGGCTCCGAGTACTTCGTGCCGAAGTAGAAGATGTGGCCGACCTCGATGCCGCGGCGATGCACCTGCTTCTCGCGCGGCACCATGCTGTCGAACTCCGCCGGATCGTGGCGGTCGTCGGTGCGGCAGTACTGCGAGGTGACGAAGTCGAAGATGGAGCCGTAGTCCTCCACGCTGTCCTGCACGCTCCCCAGCACGTCGAACTTCAGCAGGTCGTCAGGGCAGAACAGCTCCGTCTCGCCGGTGTCCGCGAGCACGCAGAACTCGTGGCTTGTGCTGCCGCCGATGGGTCCCGTCTCGGCCTCGACCGGGATCGCCTGGAGACCCATGCGGGCGAAGGTGCGCAGGTAGGTCACGAACATCAGGCGATAGGCGCGCATGGCGCCCTCGTAGTCCTGATCGAAGGAATAGCCGTCCTTCATCAGAAACTCGCGCCCGCGCATGACGCCGAAGCGCGGGCGGATCTCGTCGCGGAACTTCCACTGGATCTGGTATAGGTTCTGCGGCACGTCGCGGTAGCTCTTGGCGCCCTGCTTGAAGATCTCCGTGACCTGCTCCTCGTGCGTGGGGCCGAAGAGCATCTCGCGGTCGTGGCGGTCGCGGATGCGCAGCATCTCCTTGCCGTAATCCTCGTACCGCCCCGACTGGCGCCAGATGTCCGCGGACTGGATCGTGGGCATGAGGATTTCCTGCGAGCCCACCCGGTCCTGCTCCTCGCGGACGATCTGCTCGATGTTCTTGAGCACGGCGTAGCCCAGCGGCAGCCAGTTGTAGATGCCGGCGCTCGCCTGGCGGATGAGGCCGGCGCGCAGCATGAGGCGGTGGGAGACAATCTGTGCCTCGGCGGGCGTCTCCTTGAGCGTCGGCAGGAAGTACTGCGACAGGCGCATGGCGGACCTTCGGCGCGTAGCGGGAACCAACGGAGATCGGGCGCGGCGGCGGCCACGCGAGAGCGTCCGCACTCTATGGAAGCGGGGGTAGCCTGTCCATGCCGTCCCGCGCGGTCAGGGCATGCCGTCGCCGAAGCGCTCGCGGCAGCGTTCGGCCAGTACATGTTGGGCGCGGCTGGTGATCGGGCGCCCGTTGAAGGTGGCGCGGCCGGTTTCGAGATCGACGTCGACCGTGCCCACCTCGGCGTCGCCGCTGAACCCGGCATCCTCGACCGGCACCTCCGAGTCCCCGTCCGCCGCGTCTCCCGAAGGGGTGCCGGTCTCGAACAGCTCGACCGTGATGGGGATGCCGATGGTGTCGGGCAACTTCAGATCGTGCCCGCCGCCCAGCTCCGCCGGCGCGACCTCGTTGCCGCGAACGTCCACACCCCCCTCGTACGCCACGTCCGCGCCGGGCTCGTGCTCGACGAGCCGCGCGCAGGTTTGCTTGGTAACGGTGACCGTCCGCTCATCGGCCAGCACCGGCACGGCGGCCAGGAGCGCACTCCCGAATACCAGTGTTGCGCGAGCGATCCGCATGTCGATCAGGCTAGCGCCGCCCGGACCGTCGCGCCACCGCTGTTTCGAGACAGGTTTCCTTACGCAGCCGCGCCGATAGCGCCCCAAGCGCTCACTCGCTCTCGGACCACGTCTGTTCCGGCGTCATATCGCTGACCACCAGGATGTCCGACTGGATGACGCCGTAGGCGCCCAGCCACAGCACGGCGGCGAGCAGCGTGGTCACCAGGGCCTTGAGGCCGAGCCGCGGCCGCGCCGGGGCGCTTTCCGCATGCCCTTCCTCGGGCTTGGCGGCGGGCGCGTTGCCGAACGGCAGCACGGCGAAGAGAACCAGCCACCACAGGATGACGTAGAGCAGAACGCCGGTCAGCCAGCTCACGGTCTCACGCCTCTTCCAGTTCGATCAGCGTGCCCTGGAAATCCTTGGGGTGCAGGAAAAGCACGGGCTTGCCGTGGGCCCCCGTCTTCGGTTCCCCGTCGCCGAGCACACGCGCGCCCTGCCCGCGCAGCTGCTCGGCAGCCGCGCGAATGTCCGCGACCTCGTAGCACACGTGGTGGATACCGCCGCTCGGGTTCTTGTCGAGAAACCCGGCGATGGGCGACTCCGTGCCCAGCGGTTCCAGCAGCTCGACGCGCGTGTTGGCGAGGTCGACGAAGACCACGGTCACCCCGTGGTCCGGCTGCGGCAGCGGATCGGACACCTGCGCACCGAGCGCATCGCGGTACTGGGCGGCGGCGCCCGCCAGATCGGGCACCGCGATCGCCACGTGATTGAGCCGGCCGATCATGCGCGCCTCCGCGCGGGCTGCACGTACCTCATCCCAGGCGGACCAGATGAACGTCCGCGAGCGGCTTGCGCCCGGTGATGCGGTTCAGCGTCCGCCGCACCGCCAGGCGCGCCGTTTCGCGCACCGAGCCGTCCTTGGCGCGATCGCGCCGCGGCAGGCGCTCGACCGCGCGCTCGACGGCGTTTAGGACGGTATCGGCCATCTCGGCGCCCTCCTCGCTGTCGGGCACCAACCCGTAGACGGAGAGCTGCGGGTCACCCTCGATGTGGCCGTCCGGGTCCACCGTCAGCGTGAGCACCGCCGCGCCCTGGAAGGCGAGCTTGCGGCGTTCACGCACGGGCCCGCGGTCCGTCGGGTTCAGCAGCTCGCCGTCCACGGCGATCCGCCCGACCGGCACCTCACCGACGACCTCGCTCGGCCCCGGCGCCAACCGCAGGCAACGCCCGTCGGCCGGCACGCACGTCTCCGGCACACGGCACGCCCGCGCCAAGCGCTCGTGGGCCAAGAGATGGCGCGGCTCACCGTGCATCGGAACCGCGACCTGCGGCCGCACCCAGTCGTAGAGCTGCCTCAGCTCGTCCTGGCAGGGATGGCCGGAGACGTGGACGAAGTGATCCTCCTCGGTGAGCACGTCGATCCCGTTGAGCAGCAACTGGTTCTGCACGCCGTGGATGGCTTTTTCGTTGCCGGGAATCATGCGCGAGGAGAAGATCACCGCGTCGCCCGAGTCCAGCTCGGCCACGGGATGCGTGTCGTGGGCGATGCGGGACAGCGCCGAGCGCGCCTCGCCCTGGCTGCCGGTTATGAGGAGCAGCAGCTGATCGCGCGGCACGGATTCGATCTCGCGTTCGTCCACCAGCGGCGGCAGATCCTGGAGATAGCCCACATCCTGGGCGGCGCGTACGATCGTGTTCATGGCCCGGCCCACCAGTGCCAGCCGGCGCCCGCACGCCTCGGCGGCACGCGCCACGGTGTCCAGGCGCGCGACGTTGGTGGCGAAGCAGGTCACGGCGACGCGCTGCATCAGCCCGTCGATCAGGTTGACCAGGCTTTCGCGCACCGCCGCCTCGGAGCCGCTGTGGCCCGGGGTCAGGGCGTTCGTGGAATCCCCGACCAGCGCGCGCACGTCTTCGTCCGCGAGCTGGGCGAGCCGCTCGCGGTTGTAGCTCGCGCCCACCAGCGGTTCGGCATCCAGCTTCCAGTCGCCGGAATGCAGCGTGGTCCCCGCCTCGGTGCGCAGGACCAGCATGTTCGCTTCCGGCACGGAATGCGTGACCGTGATGAATTCCAGGTCGAAGGGGCCGACCTCGAAGCGCGCGCCCTGTGGCAGCTCGATCAGTTCCACCGACTCGGTAAGGCCGAACTCGGCGAATTTCCGCCGCAGCACGGCCGCGGTGAACGGCGTGGTGTAGATGGGCGCGCGCAGCCGGTCCCAGAGATAGGGCAACGCACCCAGGTGGTCCTCGTGCGCGTGGGTGACGACGATGCCCGCGAGCTGCTCGCGGCGTTCGGCGATGAAGCTCGGGTCCGGCAGCAGGATGTCCACGCCGGGCTGGCGCTCGTCGGCGAAGCTGATGCCGAAATCGACGAGCAGCCACGAGCCGGCGTGGCCGTAGAGGTAGCTGTTGAGACCGACCTCTCCGGTGCCCCCGAGGGGCAGGAAGTAGAGATCGTCGCGCGTGGGATGCAAATTCATGATGGTGTGTCGGAGCCTGCGGCTGGCGTGGCGCGGTTGCGCGCGTGGATGCGGCGCAGGCCGTCCAGCGTCAGCATCGCGTCCACGTGGTGAATGCGCGGCGTTTCGTCGACGAAGGTCGGCGCCAGCCCGCCGGTTGCCACGACCGTCGGCGCGGCGCCCCGGGCGTCTTCCATGCGCGCCAGGATGCCTTCGATCATCCCCATATAGCCCCAGAAGACGCCGGACTCCATGGCCGAGGCCGTGGTCGTTCCGATCACGGCGGACGGACGGCGCACTTCGATGCGCGGCAGGCGCGCCGTCGCGGCGTGCAGGGCCTCCACCGACCCGGCGACGCCCGGCGCGATCACCCCGCCCTCGTAGCCGCCGTCGGCGCCCACCATGTCGAAGGTGGTCGCGGTGCCGAAGTCCACCACGATCAGCGGGCCGCCATAGTGGGCGTGCCCCGCCACGGCGTTGGCGAGGCGATCGGGCCCCAGCTGCTCCGGCCGGTCCACGCGCACGGGAACCCCGGTCGTCACGCCGCGCCCGCCGACGACGAGCGGTTCGCCGCCCACGTAATCACAGCACAAACGCCGCAGCGGTTCGGCCGTGGCCGGAACCACGGTGGCGAGCACCGAGGCGTCGATGTCCCCGGGCGACAGCCCCGCCAGGGCCATCATCTGCGTCAGCCAGGCGGCGTACTCGTCCGCCGTGCGGTCGGATCGGGTGGCGGCACGCCAGCACGCGCGCCAGTTCGTGCCGTCGTGGACGGCGAAGACGGCGTTGGTGTTGCCGCAGTCGATGGCCAGAAGCATGACGGCAGGTTAGCCGACCAGCGCTACGTCGCCCACCGTCAGCCGCCGTTTGTCGCCGTCCCAGGTTTCCATGAGGAGCGCGCCGTCTTCGCCGAGGCCCCGGAAGTTCCCCACGACCGCTTCATCGGGCAAGGTGACCTGCAGGCGATCCCCGATGCGATGGCAACGCTGCATCCACGCCGCGCGGATCGGCGCGAACCCGGCGCGGCGCCAGGTCTGCAGCCACGGCGCCAGTTCGGCCGCGAAGCGCTCCAGGAGAGCCCCCGGACCAATCTCGGCGCCGACATCGCGCAGGGCGATGGCTTCGCCGCCCTGCTCGTCCGGCGCCGCCTCAACGTTGACGCCGAGCCCGAGCACGAGCTTTTCCGCTTCCGGCACCCACTCGGCCAGGCTTCCGGCGAGTTTGCGCCCGTCCAGGAGGACGTCGTTCGGCCACTTGAGCCTGAGATCGTGGCGCCCCGGGACCGCGTCCTTGAGTGCATCGGTCAGCGCCAATCCGGCGAGGAACGGGCTCTGGCCCGCCGTTTCCACGGGGGTGTCCAACACCAGCGAGAGGTAGAGATTGCCCGGCGGGCTCGCCCATGCGCGGCCGAGCCGGCCGCGGCCCGCGTCCTGCGCCTGGGCCCACACCAGTGTCCCGTCCTCCGCGCCGTCGCGGGCGAGCGCGCGCGCATCGTCGTTGGTGCTCGACACCCGCTCGCGCTGAACCAGTGTGAAGCCTTCGGGCAGCTTCGGATCGTTCGTCATATCACCCCTCATCCGCCAAGCAGTGCCGCCGCGGCCATTCGGGCACCGCCGATGACCGGGCTCGGGAACACGAAGAAGAACAGCACCAGCGCGCCGGCCCCGCCCATCACCAAGTTCATCTCACGCCCGAAGGGCGTATCGAAGGACTCGGCCGGCTGATCGAAGTACATGAGCTTGACGACGCGCAGGTAGTAGAACGCCGCCACCACGCTGGAGAGCACACCGACCACGGCAAGCGTGACGAGCCCTGCCTCGATCGCCGCCATGAAGACGTAGAACTTGGCGAAGAACCCGGCGAGCGGCGGAATGCCCGCCATGGAGAACATGAAGATCGCCATTGCCAGCGCCATCACGGGGTGTGTGCGCGACAGCCCCTTCAGGTCGTCGATGTTCTCCACCATCCGCTCCTTGTGGCGCATGCACAGGATGACGGCGAAGGTTCCGAGATTGGTGATGAGATAGATCGCCATGTAGATGCCGACGCCGCGCAGGCCGGCTTCCGTGCCCGCCGCCAAGCCGACCAGCGCGTAGCCCACGTGGCCGATCGACGAGTACGCCATCAGCCGCTTGATGTTCGTCTGGTTGATCGCCGCCAGCGCGCCCAGGATCATCGACAGCAGCGACACCGCGACCACGATCTGTTGCCACTGCCCCACGAGGTCGCCGAACGGGCCCATCAGCACGCGCGCCAACAGCGCGATCGCCGCCACCTTGGGCGCCGAGGCGAAGAACGCGGTCACGGCCGTGGGCGCGCCTTCGTAGACGTCCGGCGTCCACATGTGGAAGGGGACCGCACCGACCTTGAACGCCAGCCCCGCCGCGACGAACACCAGCCCCACGACCACGCCCAGCGACGGCGTCTCGCCGGCGGCCTGCATATCGGCGAACACCGTGGCCAACTCGGCGAACCCGGTGGAACCGGTGAACCCGTACACCAGGGATGCACCGTAGAGGAGCATGCCGGAGGAGAGCGCGCCGAGGATGAAGTACTTCAGCCCGGACTCGGCCGAGCGCACGGTATCCCGGCGGAACGCGGCGAGGACATACAGCGACAGGCTTTGCAGCTCCAGACCGACATACAGCGCGATCAGGTCGTTGGCCGAGACCATCATCAGCATCCCGACCGTGGCGAACAGCATGAGCACCGGGAATTCGAACCGGGCCATGTTCTCGCGCTGGATGTAGCGGTGCGCCATCACCAGCGAGACGCCGGCGCCCAGCAGGATCAGCACCTTCATGAAGAGGGCGAAGCCGTCGCGGACGAACAGGCCGGAAAACGCGACCGCGCGATCTGTCGGCCCCAGCCACAGCAGCGCCAGCGTCGCCACCACGGCCACGACCGCGAGCGAAACCACGAGCCCCGTCGCGTCGCGGCCGCGGAAGACCCCGACCATGAGGAGCGCCATCGCGGCGAGCACGAGGAAGAGTTCCGGAACGATCGCGGCGACGTCTGCGGTCATGCCTGCCTCGGGTGTCATGGTTCGCTGCGCCTTATCGGCCCGGCCACAGCATCGCCAGGTTGGTGCCGCCCGATTGGGCCAGGCTCTGCTGGTAGTGCCCGATGAGTTCCTGCACGGACGCGTCCATCACGTTCAGGAAGCTCGCCGGATAGATGCCCATCCACAGCACGAGCAGGATCAGCGGGGCGAAGTAGGCGCGCTCGTGCCAGTGCAGATCCATCAGGCTGCGCAGGTGCTCCTTGGTCAGCGCGCCGAAGATCACCTGACGGTAGAGGTAGAGCATGTAGGCCGCCCCCAGCACCATGCCGCTGGCCATGAGCAGCGCGACCCAGGTGTTCGTCTGGAAGGTTCCCAGGATCACCAGGAACTCGCCGATGAAGCCGCCGGTTCCCGGCAGCCCCACGCTCGCCAGCATGAACACCATGAACACCAGCGCGTAGCGCGGCATCTGGTTCGCCAGCCCGCCATAGGCGTCGACGCGCCGCGTGTGCAGGCGGTGGTAGATCACTCCCACCACCAGGAACAGCGCCGCCGAGACGACGCCGTGGCTGAGCATCTGGTAGATGGCGCCCTGGATGCCCTGGGTGGTCGCCGTGAAGATGCCGGCCGTGACGAAGCCCATGTGCGCGATCGAGGAGTAGGCGATGAGCTTCTTCATGTCCTCCTGCGCCAGCGCCACCAGCGACGTGTAGATCACGGCGATGATGGACAGTGTGAACACCAGCGGCGCGAAGAAGGCCGACGCCTCCGGCAGCATGGGCAGCGAGAAGCGCAGGAAGCCGTAGCCGCCCATCTTCAACAGCACGCCCGCCAGGATCACCGAGCCGGCCGTCGGCGCCTCGACGTGGGCGTCGGGCAGCCAGGTGTGGACTGGCCACATCGGCACCTTCACCGCGAACGACGCGAAGAAGGCCAGCCACAGCCACATCTGCAGCTCCGGCGGGATCCCGGCTCCCTCCCTGAAGAGCACCGCGATGTCGGTGGTGCCCGCCTGGAAGTAGATCGTCAGGATCGCCAGCAGCATGAGCACGGAGCCGGCCAGCGTGTAGAGGAAGAACTTGAATGCCGAATAAACGCGCCGCGATCCGCCCCAGACGCCGATGATGAGGAACATCGGGATGAGCACGCCCTCGAAGAACATGTAGAAGGTGACGAAATCGAGGGCGCAGAACATCCCCACCATCATGGTTTCCAGCACCAGGAAGGCGATCATGTACTCGCGCACCCGGTGGTGGATGGCGTCCCAGCTCGCCAGGACGCAGATCGGCACGAGCAGCGTGGACAGCAGCACGAACATCATCGAGATGCCGTCCACGCCCATGTGGTAGGCGATGTCGAACGCCGGGATCCACTCGGACTTCTCGACGAACTGGAACGCCGCCGTCCCGCGCTCGAAGCCGAACCAGACGAACAGTGACAGCGCGAAGGTGATCAGCGAGGTCCACAGCGCCACATAGCGCGCGTTGCGGGCCACCACCTCGTCGTCGCCGCGGATCGTCAGGATGAACCCGGCGCCCACCAGCGGCAGGAAGGTGATGAGGGAAAGAAGCGGCCAGCCGTGCATCACCCTACCCGATCTGCGTCAGCATGTACCAAGTCACCAGGGCCACCACGCCGATCAGCATGACGAAGGCGTAGTGGTAGACGTAGCCCGTCTGCAGCCGGCTGGCGCGGCGGGCGAGGTCGCGCGCCACCGCCGAGACGCCGTCCGGCCCGACGCCGTCGATCACGGCCATGTCGCCGCCGCGCCAGAGCCCGTTGCCGAGGAACCACGCCGGCCGCACGAACACGAGGTTGTACAGCTCGTCGAAGTACCACTTGTTGTACAGGAAGGCGTGCACCGGCCGCAGGCGGGCGGCGAGTTTCGCCGGCAGCTCGGGGCGCGCAATGTACATCAGGTAGGCCGCCGCGATGCCGGTGAGCGCGACGATCAGCGGCAGGATCTTCACCCAGGTGGGCACGTGGTGCGCCGCCTTGATCGCCTCGTGACCCAGGATGGAGCCGCTCCAGAAGTGCTCGAAGCCGTGGCCGACGAAGGCGTTGTAGCCGAGCCAGCCGGCCAGCACCGCACCCACGGCGAGCACGATCAGCGGCCCCGTCATCACCTTCGGCGACTCGTGCACGTGTTTCATCGTCTCGGCACTGGCACGCGGCGTGCCGTGGAAGGTCATGAACAGCAGGCGCCAGCTGTAGAAGGCCGTCATGCCCGCGGCGATCACACCCAGCCAGAAGGCGAACTGCCCCGCGCCGCCGTGCGCGGCATAGGCCGCCTCCAGGATCATGTCCTTGGAGAAGTAGCCGGCGAAGGGCGGAATGCCGGCGAGCGCCAGGCTGCCCACCCACATCACGGCGTAGGTCACCGGCAGCATGCGCCAGATGCCGCCCATCTTCCGCATGTCGTGCTCTTCATCCATGGCGTGCAGCACCGAGCCCGCGCCCATGAACAGCAGCGCCTTGAAGAAGGCGTGTGTCATCAGGTGGAAGATGGCGGCGCCGTAGGCGGACACGCCCACGGCGAACATCATGTAGCCGAGCTGGCTGCACGTGGAGTAGGCGATCACGCGCTTGAGGTCATTCTGTACCATGCCGACCGACGCGGCGAACACGGCCGTCAGCGCGCCGATCACCGTGATGACGGTGAGCGCGACGGGCGCCTGCTCCAGGATCGGCGAGACGCGTGCCAGCATGAACACGCCCGCCGTCACCATCGTGGCCGCGTGGATCAACGCGGAGACGGGCGTGGGGCCCTCCATCGCGTCCGGCAACCAAGTGTGCAGCCCGAGCTGCGCCGATTTCCCCATGGCGCCGATGAACAGCAGGATGGAGATGATCGTCAGCGCCGGCGCCTCGACACCCAGGAACGATATCTGCGTGGACGCCATCTCCGGCGCCGCGGCGAAGACCTGATCGAAGCTGGTCGTCTGGAAGACGAAGAAGGTTGCCGCGATCCCCAGCGCGAAGCCGATGTCGCCGACGCGGTTGACCAGGAAGGCCTTGATGGCCGCGGCGTTGGCACTCGGCTTGTGGTACCAGAAGCCGATCAGGAGGTAGGACGCCAGCCCGACGCCCTCCCAGCCGAAGAAGAGCTGGAGGAAGTTGTCGGCCGTCACCAGCATCAGCATGAAGAAGGTGAACAGCGAGATGTAGCTGAAGAAGCGCTGGATGGAGGCGTCGTGCTCCATGTAGCCGATGGAATAGACGTGGATCAGCGCCGAGACGACCGTCACCACGGCCAGCATGACGGCGCTCAGCGCGTCCATGCGGATCGCCCAGCTCAGCTCCAGGTCGCCGCTCGCGAACCAAGTGAACAGCTCGGTCGTGCGCGCGTTGTCGTACACCGCGACGTCAACGAACACGAAAACCGAGAGCACGGCCGAAACGGCGAGCAGGCCGCAGGTGACGAGCTGCGCCCCGCGCTCCCCCAGAACCCCGCCGAACAGGCCGGCGAGCGCCGCCCCGATCAGGGGCAGAAAGACGGCAACGACCTCCATTGCGAGTTCAGCCCCTCATCGAGTTGATGTCTTCGACTTCGATCGTTCCCTCGTTGCGAAAGTAGATCACCAGGATGGCGAGCCCGATAGCCGCCTCCGCCGCGGCCACGGTGAGCACGAACATGGCGAACACCTGGCCGACCAGATCCTGCAGGTAGACCGAGAAGGAGACGAGATTGATGTTCACCGCAAGCAGCATCAGCTCGACCGACATCAGGATCACGATGACGTTCTTGCGATTGAGGAAGATCCCGAAGATGCCGAGCGTGAACAGGATCGCCGCAACCGTAAGGTAATGCCCCAGGCCGATCTCCATCATCACACGCCGCTCCCGCTGCGCACCTTCTTGAGTTCCACGGCCTGCTCGCGCGGGCGGAAGTTCTGCGTGCGCACCTCCTGGCGCTGCACGCCCGGCCGCCGGCGCAGCGTCAGCACGATGGCGCCCACCATGGCGACCAGCAGCACGACCCCCGAGGCCTGAAAGAGATAGATGTACTTCGTGTAGAGAACCTGCCCGAGCGCCGCCGTGTTCGAGACATCCTCCACCGGCGGAATCGGCACCTGCGCGCCGGCTTCCCCCGCGGGCCCAAGCGTCCAGCCGCCGAGCACCATGAGCAGCTCCGCCAGCAGGATCAGCCCGATCAGGCCGCCGACGGGAAGATACTGAAGAAAGCCCTCGCGCATGCGCGCGATGTTGATGTCCAGCATCATCACCACGAAGAGGAAGAGCACCGTGACCGCGCCCAGATAGACCACGACGAGAATCATGCCGATGAACTCGGCGCCGATCAGGATGAACAGCGCCGCGGCGTTGAAGAAGGCCAGGATGAGAAAGAGCACGGAGTGAACGGGATTGCGTGCCGAGATCACCATGACCGCGCTGGCGAGCATGATGGCGGCAAACATATAGAAACAGATGGCCTGGATGATCATGCCGGCCTCACGGCGATCCGTGTCCCCTCGGTCCGGCGGCCCGCCCGGGCCGCCGCCCCCTCTCTAACGGTAGGGCGCTTCCAACGCCAGCCGGGTTGCGATCTCCTGCTCCCAGCGGTCCCCGTTCTGGAGAAGTTTTTCCTTGTTGTAGAAGAGCTCTTCGCGCGTCTCCGCGGCGAACTCGAAGTTCGGGCCCTCCACGATGGCATCCACGGGGCAGGCCTCCTCACACAGCCCGCAGTAGATGCACTTCGTCATGTCGATGTCGTAGCGCGTGGTCCGGCGGCTACCGTCCTCGCGAGGTTCGGCCTCGATGGTGATGGCCAGTGCCGGGCAGATCGCCTCGCACAGCTTGCACGCGATGCAGCGCTCCTCGCCGTTGGGGTAGCGCCGCAGCGCGTGTTCGCCGCGGAAGCGTGAACTGAGCGGCCCTTTCTCGTAGGGATAGTTCAGCGTGACCTTGGGCTTGAAGAGGTACTTAAGCGTCAGCGCGAGTCCGCCGACGATCTCGCCGAGGACGAGCGAACGCGCATAGCGATCGAGCACGGGCATGGTCCTCACGCTCCCTGGCGTTGCGGCGCGCACGCGGGCCGATGACGGCACACCGGCGCGTGCGGCGCTGGTTCCGGCCGTGTCCTCATTGGGGAATCCATCCGAAGCTGACCAGCACTCCCGCGGTGAGCACCACCCAGAAGAGCGAGAACGGCAGGAAGACCTTCCAGCCGAGCCGCATGAGCTGGTCGTAGCGGTAGCGCGGCAGCGTGGCGCGCACCCAGATGAAGACGAACATGATCAACACGATCTTGATCACGAGCCAGAGCGGTCCCGGCAGCCAGGTGAACGGCGCCATGTGAATCGGGGGCATCCAGCCGCCCAGGAAGAGCACCGAGGTCATGCCGCTCAACAGCAGCATGTTTGCGTACTCACCCAGGAAGAAGAGCGCGAACACGATCGAGGAGTATTCGACGAAGTAGCCGGCCACCAGCTCCGACTCGCCTTCCGGCAGATCGAAAGGCGTGCGGTTCGTCTCCGCCAGGATGGAGACGAAGAAGACCACGAACATCGGCAGCAGCGGAATCACGAACCAGATCGTGCGCTGCGCCTCGACGATCTCCACGAGGTTCAGCGAGCCGGCGCACAGCGCCACCGTGATGACCACGAATCCCATCGAGACTTCGTAGGACACCATCTGCGCCGCCGAGCGCAGGCTGCCCAGGAAGGCGTACTTCGAGTTCGACGCCCAGCCGGCCATGATGATGCCGTAGACCCCCAGCGACGAGATCGCGAAGAGATACAGCAAGCCGACGTTGATGTTGGCGATGACGGTGTCGGGGCCGAAGGGAATCACCGCCCACGCCACCAGCGCGAGCACAAAGGTGATCACCGGCGCCGCCAGGAAGACCACGCGGTTGGCGCCGGCCGGCAGGATGGTTTCCTTGAACACCATCTTGATGCCGTCGGCGATGGGCTGGAGCAGCCCGAACGGCCCCACGACGTTGGGCCCGCGGCGGAGCTGCATGCCGCCGATCACACGGCGCTCCGCGTAGGTCGTGTAGGCGACCGCCAGCAACAGCGGCACCAGCACGGCCACGATCTGCAGGACGATGTAGATCGCCGGCCAGAGATACCCGCTCCACAGCTCAGCCATGGGTGCCCGTCGCCTTTTCGTTGCCCAGGATGAAGGTGGCCGTGCAACGCGCCATCGTTTCCGAATTCCGGCTGATGGGATCGGTCATGTAGAAGTTCTCGATGGGCGTGCGGAACGGCTCGCTCGCCATCCGGCCGTCGCCGCCGAATGTGCCCCACGCCGCGCTCGGCGCCTGATCGAGGGCGGCGAAGCTGGGTGCGGCCTCGATGAGCTTCTGGCGAACCTCGCCAAGGTTGTCGTAAGCAAGCCGGCTGCCCGTGTACTCCGACAGCGCGCGCAGGATCGTCCAGTCCTCGCGCGCCTCGCCGGGCGGCTGCGCCGCCAGGCGCGCGAGCTGCACACGGCCTTCCGTGTTCACGTAGGTGGCGTTCTTTTCCGTGTAGGCGGCGCCCGGGAGGATGACATCGGCGCCGTGCGCCCCGGCGTCACCGTGGTGGCCCTGGTAGATGACGAAGGCCTTGCCCAGGCGGTTCGTGTCGATCTCGTCCGCGCCGTGGAGGTAGACGACATCCAGTTCGCCCTGCTCGGCGGCCGAGAGCATGCCCTCGACGTCGCGGCCGCCCTCGCCCGGCACGAAGCCGAGGTCGAGTCCGCCGACGCGCCCAGCCGCCGTGTGGAGCACGTTGAAGCCGTTCCAGCTCTCGCCGACCATGCCGAAGTCCTCGGCCATGCGGCGCACGCGCCCGAGAACCTCGGCGCCGTCGGGCCGCGCCAGCGCGCCCTGGCCCAGGATCACCATGGGCTTTTCGGCGTTTCTGAGCACCTCGGCGAAGCTGTGCCGGCCCTCGGCCACCTCGGCGAGTGTGTCGGGCCCGGCGCCCAGGTGCTCCACCTGATAGGTCAGGTCCACTGGTTCGCCGATCACGCCGACGCGGAAGCCGCCCTGGAGGAAGCGCTTGCGCAGGCGCGCGTTGATCATCGCGGCTTCGCGGCGCGGGTTGGAACCGACGATCAGGCAGGCGTCCGCGTCCTCGATGCCGGCGATCGTGGTGTTGAAGAGATAGCCGGCGCGCACGCTGGAATCGAGCTTCGCGCCGTCCTGCCGGCAATCCAGATTGGGCGAGCCCAGCGAGCCCATCATGTCCTTGAGCGCGAGCAGGGATTCGGCGTCGCAGAGGTTGCCCGCGATGGCGCCGACGCGCTCGGGCGCCGTACCGGTCAGCTTGCTCGCCGCCGCGCGCAGCGCCTCGTCCCAGCTCACCTCCTCCAGGCGCCCCCGGCGGTTGCGCACGTACGGCCGGTCGAGCCGCTGACGGTGCAGGCCGTCGGCGGCGTGGCGCGTCTTGTCGTCGATCCACTCCTCGTTGATATCCTCGTGCAACCGCGGCAGCACGCGCATGACGTCGCGCCCGCGCGTGTCCACGCGGATGTTGGCGCCGACCGCGTCCATGACGTCGACCGACGGGGTCTTGCGCAGCTCCCACGGGCGCGCGGAGAAGGCGTAGGGCTTGGAGGTCAGCGCGCCCACGGGGCAGATGTCCACGAGATTGCCGGACAGCTCGCTGTTGATCGCGCGCTCCAGCGTGGTGATTTCCATGTCCTCACCGCGGCCCAGCGCGCCGATCTCCTCCACGCCCGCGACCTCCGCGGCGAAGCGCACGCAGCGGGTACAGTGGATGCAGCGGGTCATGATCGTCTTGATCAGCGGACCCATCTCCTTTTCCGGCACCGCACGCTTGCTTTCCGCGTAGCGCGAGCGGTCGAAGCCGTAGGCCATCGCCTGATCCTGCAGATCGCACTCGCCGCCCTGGTCACAGATGGGGCAGTCGAGCGGGTGGTTGATCAGCAGGAACTCCATCACGCCGCGCCGGGCCTTGCGCGTCTTCTCGCTGTCCGTCCAGATCTTCATGCCGTCCTTGGCCGGCATGTGGCAGGACGCGATCGGCTTGGGCGAGCGCTCCATCTCCACGAGGCACATGCGGCAGTTGCCCGCCACCGAGAGGCGCTCGTGGTAGCAGAAGCGCGGGATCTCATGGCCCGCGAGCTCGCACGCCTGGAGGACGTTGATGCCCTCCGGAACCTCGACGTCCCGGCCGTTGATCGTGAGCGTCGGCATGCCGTCTCCCTATTCCGCCGCCGCGCGCAGGCTGGGCTGGCCGCCCGTGCGCGAGGCGCTGACGACGCGGCGCTCCAGATCGGGGTGGAAGTGCCGCAGCAACCCCTGGACGGGCCACGCCGCCGCGTCGCCGAGCGCGCAGATGGTATGGCCCTCGACCTCCTTGGTCACGTCCCAGAGGTGCTGGATTTCGCTGACGTCCGCCTCGCCGTCGAGCATCCGGCCGAGCACGCGGTACATCCAGCCCGTGCCCTCGCGGCACGGCGTGCACTGGCCGCAGCTTTCGTGCTTGTAGAAGAGCGCGATGCGTTTGATCGCCGCCAGCAGATCGACGGACTTGTCCATGACGATGATGGCGGCGGTGCCCAGCCCGGACTGCGCCTCGGACAGCGAGTCGAAGTCCATGAGCACGTCGTCGCACACCGATTTCGGGATCATGGGCACCGACGAGCCGCCCGGGATCACGGCCTGAAGGTTGTCCCAGCCGCCGCGCACGCCGCCCGCGTGGCGCTCGATCAGCTCCTTCAATGGGGTGCTGAGCGATTCCTCGACGTTGCAGGGGTTGTTCACGTTGCCGGAGATGCAGAACACCTTGGTGCCCGTGTTCTTGGGCCGGCCGTGGCTGCGCCACCAGTCGACGCCGCGGCGCATGATCTCCGGCACCACCGCGATCGTCTCGACGTTGTTCACCGTCGTGGGACAGCCCCACAGCCCCGCCTGCGCCGGGAACGGCGGCTTCATGCGCGGCATGCCCTTCTTGCCTTCGAGGCTCTCCAGCAGGGCCGTCTCTTCGCCGCAGATGTAGGCACCGGCGCCCCGGTGCAGGTAGATGTCGAACGGCCAGCCCGTCTTGCAGGCGTCCGGGCCGATGAGCCCGGCCTCGTACGCCTCGTCGATGGCGTGCTGGAGGTGTTCGGCCTCCAGCCAGAACTCGCCGCGGATGTAGATGTAGGCCGCGTTCGCGCCCATCGCGAAGCCCGACACCAAGCAGCCTTCCAGCAGCCGGTGCGGGTCGTTGCGCATGATCTCCCGGTCCTTGCAGGTTCCGGGCTCCGACTCGTCGGCGTTGACGACGAGGTACTGCGGCCGGCCATCACCCTCGCGCGGCATGAAGCCCCACTTCATCCCGGCCGGGAATCCGGCGCCGCCGCGCCCGCGCAGCTCCGCGTCCTTCACGCGCTGCAGCAGTTTTTCGCGGCCAAGCTCCAGAATCGGCTTGGTTCCCGACCAGACGCCGCGCTTGCGTGCGCCGGCGAGACGCCAGTCGTGAAAGCCGTAGAGGTTGGTGAAGATGCGGTCCTTGTCGGCCAGCGCCATCAGCTCTCTCCACCCGTGCCGTCGCCGCTCCCGGCTTCCTCGCGCGCGATGCGAACCTCCTCGGGCTCGGCCTCGGCACCGTCCCGGAAGGGATAGGCCGCGTGTCCCGCCGCGTCGACCTCGGTGAGCGTGGTCGGCCCGGTCGCCGGCTCAGAGGTCGTGCGTCCGGCCTGCGAACCGCGTTGGACCGGCCGTCCCGCGCGCAGATCGTCGACGACCTTTTCCAGTCGCTCCGGCGTCAAATCCTCGCAGTACCAGTCGTTGATCTGAACCATCGGCGCGTTGCAGCAGGCCCCCAGGCATTCGACCTCGCGCACCGAAAACATGCCGTCCTCGGTCACCTCGCCCAGCTCGACGCCGAGCTTCTCCGTCAGCTTCTCCGTAAGCGAGTCCCCTCCGCGCACCATGCAGGGCGTCGTGCGGCAGACCTGGATGAAGTATTGCCCCGGATGCTCGTGATTGAACATCGAGTAGAAATGCGCGACCTCGTGCACGCGCACCGGGGCCAACTCCAGCACCTGCGCGACGTATTCGATGGCCGAATGCGTCAGGTAGCCGCCGAGCTTGCGCTGGCAGATCCACAGCAGCGGCACGGCCGCGCTCGCCTTGTGGTGCGCGGGATACTTCGCCAGATGCTTCTCGGCCTCCGCCCATTCCTCGTCCGTGAAGGCGAAGTTCCCGGGCTCGGGCTGGCGGGATGTGGAAACCTTAGGATGCGTGCTAACGCTCATCGATCGATCTCACCGAAAACGACATCGACGGACCCCAGGATGGCGACACTGTCCGCCAACATGTACCCGCGGCACATATCGTCCATGGCCTGCAAGTGCGCGAAACCGGGTGCGCGGATGTGACACTTGTAGGGGCGGTTGCTGCCGTCCGCCACCAGATAGACGCCGAACTCGCCCTTGGGCGCCTCAACGGTCGCGTAGGTTTCGCCCGGCGGCACGTGAAAGCCCTCGGTGTAGAGCTTGAAGTGGTGGATGAGCGCCTCCATCGAGCGCTTCATCTCCGAGCGGTTGGGCGGTGTGACCTTCTGATCGTCGGCGCGCACCGGCCCTTCCGGCATCTTGTCCAGGCACTGGCGAATGATGCGCAGGGACTGCCGGATCTCTTCGATCCTGATCAGGTAGCGATCGAAGCAGTCGCCGTTCTTGCCCACGGGGATGTCGAAATCCAGCTCGTCATAGACCTCGTAGGGCTGAGACTTGCGCAGGTCCCAGGGTACGCCGCTCGCCCGCAGCATGGGGCCGGAAAAGCCCCAGTCCAGCGCGCTTTCCTGGCTGACGTTGCCCACGTCGACCGAACGCTGACGGTAAATGCGGTTTTCCGTCAGCAGGTTCTCGATGTCGTCGAGCACCTGCGGAAAGCGTTCACAGAACGCCCAGATGTCGTCCGCGAGGCCGGCGGGGATGTCGCGCGTCACGCCGCCGGGGCGGAAGTAGCCGGCATGCATGCGCGCGCCCGAGGCGCGCTCGTAGAACTCCATGAGCTTTTCGCGCTCTTCGAAGGCCCACAGCATCGGCGACATCGCGCCCACATCGAAGGCGTAGGTGGTGACGTTGAGCAGATGGTTGAGGATGCGCGTGATCTCGGCGAAGAGCACACGGATGAACTTGCACCGGCGCGGCACCTCCACGCCCAGCAGCGTCTCCGTCGCCAGCGCGAAGGCGTGCTCCTGCGCCATGGGCGCGACGTAATCCAGGCGGTCGAAGTAGTGCACCGCCTGCAGGTAGGTCTTGTACTCGATCAGCTTTTCCGTCCCGCGGTGCAGCAGGCCGATGTGCGGGTCGACGCGCTCGATCGTCTCCCCGTCCATCTCCATGACCATGCGCAGCACGCCGTGGGCCGCCGGATGCTGCGGCCCAAAGTTCAGTGTCAGCGGCTTGATGGTGGATTCCGCCATGTCAGCTCGTCCCGCTCTCGCCATCGGCCTTTTCGTCGCCGGGCAGATGAAGCATGCCTTCCCACGGGCTCATGAAGTCGAAGTGCCGGAACTCCTGCGGCAGCTTGACCGGTTCGTAGACCACCCGCTTCTCGTCCTCGTCGTAGCGCACCTCGACGAACCCGGTCAGCGGGAAATCCTTGCGCAGCGGATGGCCCTCGAAGCCGTAGTCGGTCAGAATGCGCCGCAGGTCCGGGTGATTGGCGAAGAAAACGCCGTAGAGATCCCACACCTCGCGCTCGTACCATCCGGCCGAGCTGTACACGCCGGCCGCGGAATCCACCGGCGTCTCCTCGCCAGCCGGAAGCTTCACGCGCACGCGCTGATTGTGCTTCAGCGACAGCAGGTGATAGACGACCTCGAAGCGCTCACCGCGTTCGGGATGATCGACCCCGGTGATGTCCATGAGCTGCTTGAAGTGGCAGTTCTGATCGTCGCGCAGGAAGGTCAGCGCCTGGACGATCGACTCGCGCGCCACCCATACGGTCAGCTCGCCGAAGGTCAGCCCCCTGTCCGTCACCGCGTTCGGCAGCGAGGTGGCGATGTACTCGCCCAGATCCGCGAGCGTGTCGGTATCGGCCATCGTTCGGTCCCCGGCGTGGTCCGCAGGCGGGCGGGCGCGGCTTATTGCCGCTCCAGGTGGGCCTCCCGGCGAATCTTCTTCTGCAGCTGAAGCACGCCGTAGAGCAGCGCTTCCGCCGTGGGCGGGCAGCCCGGCACGTAGATGTCCACCGGGATGATGCGGTCGCAGCCGCGCACCACGGAGTAGGAATAGTGGTAGTAGCCGCCGCCGTTGGCGCACGAGCCCATTGAGATGACCCATCTCGGCTCGGCCATCTGGTCGTACACCTTGCGCAGGGCCGGCGCCATCTTGTTGCACACCGTGCCGGCGACGATCATCACGTCCGATTGCCGCGGGCTCGCCATGAACACGGAGCCGAACCGGTCCAGGTCGTAGCGGCTGTTGGCGGTGTGCATCATCTCCACCGCGCAGCACGCCAGGCCGAACGTCATCGGCCACAGCGAACCCGAGCGCGCCCAGGCGGCCAGCTTGTCCACCTGCGAGACGACGAAGCCCTTGTCGCTGATCTCATCGTCGAGCGCCTGCATCACGTCGTAGTTCTGCGGCTCCTCACGGCGCGCGTCCATTCCGCTTACTCCCACTCCAAGGCACCCTTCTTCCACTCATAGATAAAGCCAACGGTGAGAATGGCCAGGAAAATCACCATCGACCAGAAGCCGAACACGCCGGTGTCCTTCAGCGCCACGGCCCATGGGAAGAGGAAGGCGACCTCGAGATCGAAAATGATGAACAGGATCGCGACGAGGTAGAATCGCACGTCGAAGCGGCTCCGGGCGTCGTCGAAGGCCTCGAACCCACACTCGTACGCGGACAGTTTTTCCGGGTCTGGACGCTGCCTGGCGAGCACCTGGGATGCCAGCAGAAGCACCAGCGATAGGCCAATCGCCACCCCAAAGAAGATCAGGATCGGCAGGTATTCCAACAGCAGGCTTTCCATGGCCGCATCGTCCCTTGCTGCCTGGCGCGCCATCCCGCGAACGACCGGCTGCGTGGCCGGCCGCGAGCGCCGCGGCAGTCTGGGGAACACGGCCCGATAAAACAACCATCAGCAGCTTAAGGATGCTGCGCCGCGGCAAAATATCACGCCGCGATGCGCGGCAACCGAACCGGTCGCGAAGCAAATGTCGGAAAATGCGGTGCGTGCCCGACGGGGTGGCGGGAGTGACGGGACTCGAACCCGCGGCCTCTGGCGTGACAGGCCAGCGCTCTAACCTGCTGAGCTACACCCCCGCAGACCCCGTCGCGAGGCATTCCGTGATTTACGAACCCGCGGCACCCCTGTCAAGGGAACGTTCCGCCGCTGATCCGCGCAACCCGCAGCGTGTCGCCGCCGATCGACGAGGCCGGTGTCTGGGGTATATCCCCCGCCTTTGTCCAGCCCTTTTTGCCGACGCCGCCACATCGTGTCCCATCGAACGCCCCAGCGCGTTGCGGGACACACGTGAGCCCCGCACAGCGCCATGGTGGGCGGTGCAGGAATCGAACCTGCGACCTCTCGGATGTAAGCCGAGCGCTCTGACCGCTGAGCTAACCGCCCACGCTGCCCAAAACACGCCCGCCGCGCAGCGAGCATTGGGCGAACGGATACACAGGTCCCCGACAAGACGTTCGCGCGTGGGCCTGTGTGAACGCCCGACGCTCAGGAAGATACCGCGGGAACAAACGGAATCAGCTGGATCGTCGCGGAGCCTTCGCCGCAACAATCGCGTTGAGCGGCGGCCGCCCGGTGTGAGGCCGACAGTCGCTCAAGCGCTGATTCCGTTCTTCCCCCGGTCCGCTTCAGTTCACCGAGTCCTTCAACGCCTTTCCGGCCTTGAATTTCGGCTGCTTGGTTTCCGGAATCGTGATGGTTTCCCCAGTGCGCGGGTTCCGGCCCTCGGAGGCCGCCCGGGTGCTCACCGAGAATGTTCCAAAGCCGACGAGACGCACCTCGTCCCCCTGCTTCAACGAATCCGTGATCTCGTCGAAGACGCTGTCCACTGCCTTCGCCGTGTCCGCCTTTGTCAGACCCGTCTTCTTGGAAACAGCGTCAATGAGCTCGTTTTTGTTCACGTCGAAACCCCCCAGTTTGATTTCAGGCGTGGCGCCCTTGTGTTAACGACCCATTAAACGAGCGCAACAAAGTGTACGGTCACCGTCCAGGCCGGTCAATGCGTCTTGGTTGCCCACGCACCGCACCGTGCCGATGTCAAAGCTGCCGTCCGACTAAGCTGGCTCTTTCCACGTCGGCATTGCAATCCGCGTGGATGTACAAAGGCTGCGACCGAGCTTCCACAACCTCCCTGTTGACCACAATCTCTTCGATGTCGTGATTTCCCGGCAAATCGTACATGGTATCGAGCAAGACGCTTTCGAGGATCGAGCGAAGTCCTCGGGCCCCTGCGTTCCTGGCGAGCGCCAATTCCGCGACCGCGCGCAACGCGTCGTCCGTGAATTCGAGATTAACGTTTTCCATCTCGAACAGGCGCCGATACTGCTTGACCAGCGCGTTCTTGGGGCGCGTGAGGATGTCCACCAGCGCCTCCGTGTCGAGGTCGTGGAGCGTCGCAACCACCGGCACGCGGCCTACGAACTCGGGGATCAACCCGAACTTGAGCAGGTCCTCCGGCTCCAGGTCCCGAAGGATATCACCGGTCTGGCGCTCCTCGGGCGCGCGCACGTCGGCACCGAAGCCGATCGAGGCGGACTTGCCGCGGTCCGAGACGATCTTCTCCAGCCCGGCGAACGCGCCGCCGCATATGAAGAGGATGTTGGAGGTGTCGACCTGCAGGTATTCCTGTTGCGGGTGCTTGCGCCCGCCCTGCGGCGGCACCGACGCGACGGTGCCCTCCATCACTTTCAAGAGCGCCTGCTGCACACCTTCGCCGGATACGTCGCGCGTGATCGAGGGGTTGTCACCTTTTCGCGCAATCTTGTCGATTTCGTCGATGTAGACGATGCCGCTTTCAGCCCGCTCAACGTCGTAATCCGCGGCCTGCAACAGCTTAAGCACGATGTTCTCGACGTCCTCGCCGACATAACCGGCCTCCGTCAGCGTCGTCGCATCGGCCATCGTGAAGGGGACATCGAGGATTCGCGCCAGGGTCTGGGCAAGCAGCGTCTTGCCGCAGCCGGTGGGGCCGATCAACAGGATGTTGGACTTCGCCAGCTCGACGTTGCCGCTCTGCTGGGCGTGCGAAAGGCGTTTGTAGTGGTTGTGGACCGCCACCGAGAGCACGCGCTTGGCGTGCTCCTGATCGATCACGTACTCATCCAGAATCGTGCCGATGTCGCGCGGCGTCGGCACGTCACCGCGCGACTCCGCACCGGCATCCATACCCTCATCCCGGATGATGTTCAGGCACAGCTCGACGCACTCGTCGCAGATGAAAACCGTCGGGCCCGCGATCAGCTTGCGCACCTCGTGCTGACTTTTTCCGCAAAACGAACACGTTGGGTTGTTACCGGAATCGTCCGATGCTTCGCGTGTCATCAGCCTCGCACGCAACCTTGCTCGGCCCGACCCCACAAAAAAGGTCAGCCGCCCGGAACGCTCGTTGCCGCGTTAGCGAGCAGGCTCGGCAACAGCGCGCCCGGACAACGAAGGCGTTACAGGAATGATAGCGGTCGAAAGGCAGACGACACAACGGCAAACGCGCCCAAACAGGGCGTTCGGACGCGGTGCGACGCGCGCACCGCGTCAGCCAATGCAGCCGGGAAAGGGAGACGTTAGCCGCGTTCCCCACCCGGCGCCGGGCGGTGCTCCACAACCGCGTCGATCAGCCCGAACTCCTTGGCGTCCTCGCCCGTCATGAACTTGTCGCGCTCCATGGCCTGCTCAATCACCTTGAGCGGCTGGCCTGTGTGGTGCGCGTAAATCTCGTTCAGCCGCTGACGGGTCGCCAGGATCTCGCGGGCATGAATTTCGATGTCTGTCGCCTGACCCTCGAACCCGCCCGAAGGCTGGTGGATCATGATTTTGGAGTTGGGCAAGGCGAAACGCTTGCCTTGCGTTCCGGCCATGGAAAGCAGGGACCCGGCGGACGCCGCCTGTCCGACCACCACGGTCGACACGTCCGGGCGGATGTACTGCATCGTGTCGTACACGGCGAGGCCCGAGGAAACGGCGCCGCCCGGCGAATTGATGTAAAAGGAAATGTCCTTGCTGGGGTTTTCGGACTCCAGATACAACAACTGGGCGCACATCAAGCTGGCGACCGCATCATTGATCGGCCCAGTAAGGAATACGATCCGTTCCTTGAGCAGGCGCGAATAGATGTCGTACGAGCGCTCGCCACGATTGGTCTGCTCGACCACCATGGGAACCAGGGTGTTCATCTGAATATCCGACGCACTCATGGCCTGCTGCCCCGTTTCGATGGCTGCGGACATGCCGGGGTCGGGCCCCGGCCGGCGCGTCGATCCGGCATGTCCGTGAAATCCCGTTGGTCGCGGTGGCGTGCGGCACAGGGCCGACGCCCGCCGGGGGCGGTTACGCCGACTGCTCCTGCTCGCTCTCGTCCGCGTCGCTGTCGCCGAGCTCCTTGTGCAGCTCTTCCGGCGTCACCTCGCGCTCGGAGACATTGGCGCGCTCGAGGATGAAGTCGATGGTTTTTTCCTCGTACAGCGGCGCGCGGAGCTGCTGCACGGCGTCCGGGTTGTTCTGGTAGTACTCGAACACCTCGCGCTCCTGGCCACGGTGCCGCTGCACCTCTTCCAGGACCGCCTTGTTCAGCTCATCCTGGCTCACTTCGACGTTGTTCTGCCGGCCCACCTCGGAAAGCAGGAGGCCCAGGCGCACGCGCCGTTCGGCGATCTCGCGGTAGTCCGCCTTGAGCTCGTCCGAGCTCTTTTCCGCGTCCTCGGGATCAAGCTTACCCTGCTCTCGGTCCTGCTCGATCTGCTGCCAGATCTGATCGAACTCCTGCTCGACCATTGAAGGAGGCACATTGAAAGTGTGGTTCTCCGCCAACTTGTCCAGCAGTTCGCGCTTCGTGCGCTGGCGCGCGAGGCGGTCGTACTCCTGCTGAAGCTGGTCGCGCACGCTCTGGCGCAGCGCGTCCATGCTCTCGGAGCCGAGCTTCTCGGCCAGATTCTCGTCCACCTGTGCCGGCTCGGGCTCGCGGATTTCCTTCACCGTCACGGCGAAGACGGCTTCTTTGCCGGCGAACTGCTCGTTGCCGATGTCCTCGGGGAAGGTGATCCGCACCTCGCACTCGTCGCCCTGGCGGGCGCCGACGAGCTGCTCCTCGAAATTGCCGATCATCTGCCCGGCGCCGAGCTCGACGTACTGGTCCTCACCCGAAAGCGCGGCGTGCTCCTCACCGTCGACGCTGCCGCGGAAGTCGATCACGACGACGTCGCCGTTCTGCGCCGGCCGGTCCTCTTCGATCGGGTGGTTGCCCTTGTACTGCTCGGCCAGCCGCTCAAGCGCCTCGTCGATCTCGCTTTCCGGAAGCGTGACCTTCAGCCGCTCCAGCTCGAGCTGCGTGAAGTCCATGGGCTCGATCTGGGGCAGCAGTTCCATGTCCATCGTGTATTCGAGATCCTGGCCCTCCTCGAAGGACTGGACCGAGATCTCCGGCTGGCCGGCGGGCTGAACCCCCTGCTCCTGCAACGCCTGTTGCGAGGTTTCATTCACCGCCTTTTCCAGCACCTCGCCCTGAACGGCGCGGCCGAAGCGCTGGCGCAGAATGCTCATCGGGGCCTTGCCCTTGCGGAACCCCGGGATCTGCGCTTCCTGGCCGAGTTCCTTCAGCCGGTCCTGAATTCGGGAATCGATATCTTCCTTGTCGACGACAACCTTGTACTGCCGCTTCAAGCCGTCGGCGTGCGTCTCGGTGACCTGCATGGCCAACTCGGCCCCTTCGTCTTGGTCGCGCGTTCGGGTGATGGCACGGCGTGGGGTGCCGCGGTCGGCGAGCGCGCCTGCCCTGGTGCGGGCGGAGGGACTCGAACCCTCACGGGATTGTCCCACTGGTACCTAAAACCAGCGCGTCTACCAGTTCCGCCACGCCCGCGGACGCCGATGCGGACGCGTCGTGTATCGCATCCCTTACACCGACGCAAGGACATCGCCCGTTGCGAACCGAACCGCCGCAGCTTACATCCAGATTTTGTGGGAAATCGGTTGAAAAGACGAGACGTCGAACGCCACCAAGCTCCGTGCGCGGTGTACGCCCGGCGTGCAGGAGCCCGATCAGGTCTCGACCGGCTGCCCGTAACGCTCAGCGAAACTCTCCACGTTCAGCATCCGCTCCTCGTCGACGAAGGGAACGTCGCCGCGGCAGATGTTCACGTGAAATCGCACGTGCTGAATGCCCTGCAGGTCGTGGTCCAGCGAAAGCACGCGCGCCGTTTCGATGATGCCGTTGCTCGAGCGGCGGCGGTAGAGCGCGCCTTCGGTGACAGGTGCACGCCGTTGCCGGCGGCCGAGGATGTCCAAACGGGGTGGTGCCAGCATCGCGCGACCTCCTCATGCCGATGCATGCACGGCATCCGGCTGGAGCCGGGCCGAGCCGATGCATACCACCATTAGACTGCCCGAAACATCGTAAAGAGGTAGTTAACTTATCGAGCCAACAGTGACCCGCGACTTGGTATCCGCGAGATATAGTGCGGATTTGATGAAACTTCGCCGAGGTCGACGAGAAACCCGATTCGCTTAACGGGAATAGCGATCGAATTCCACATTTCGATCAATAGCCGCTCGCCCGAGCGCCACCCCAATCCCACCCGACAGGCTGAAGACTCGCGAGGGCCCGAAGGGCATGCGGCACGCGAAGCGGCAGATCGCTGGCGATCAGGCCCGGACCGGCGCCGTGCGCCGCGCGGCCGTGCAGCCACACACCGGCGCATGCGGCCTCGAACCCCGGCAGCCCTTGGGCGAGCGCGCCCAGCACGACGCCCGAGAGCACATCCCCGGTCCCGGCGGTGGCCAGCTCGGGCGGCGCGTTGGCGTTGATCGCGGCGCGCCCGTCGGGTGCCGCGATCACGGTGTCCGCGCCCTTGAGCACGACGACGGCGCCGGTCTGGGCCGCGGCGGCGCGGGCGCGCGTGAGCTTGTCGCCGTCCAGGTCCGGGAATACCCGCTGGAATTCGCCCTCGTGCGGGGTCAACACCGCGGTGCCGGTGCGTTCGGCCGCGATCGCCTCCCGCCGGTTTTCGAAAACCGACAGCGCGTCGGCGTCCAGCACGACGGCCTTTCCGCTCGCCAGCAACGAGCGCGCTCGCGACTCCGTCGTCGTGTTCACACCGGCTCCCGGGCCGAGTAAGAGAGCGTTGCGGCGGGGGTCGGCGAGCACCTCGTCGGCGGATGCCTCCGGGTCGAGGGGAAGCGTGATCAGGCTCGCCGATTCCGCCGCGTACACGGGCAGCGCGTCGGGCGGCGCGGCGACGCTGACGAGGCCGGCCCCTGTTCGCAGGGCGGCGTGGGCCGCCAAGCGGCCGGCGCCCGTCGTGGTGGCGCCGCCGAACACGACGGCGTGGCCGTAGCGGTATTTGTGCGCGGCCCGCTCGCGCCAGGGCCAGTGCGCGCCCCAGACCGCCGGGTCGTTTTCCACGGTCTGCGGCGCGATCCAGGTGAGCACGTCGTCCGGGATGCCGATGTCGGCCAGCTCGACCGCCCCCGCCAGCTCCATTCCCGGTAGAAGGAGATGGCCGGGTTTCTTGCGGAAGAAGGTGGTCGTGGCGGTGGCGCGCACGGCCGTGTCCCCGAGCACCGCCCCGTCGTCGCCGCGAACGCCGCTCGGAACGTCCACCGCCACCGTCGGCAGGGCGCGCCGGTTGAGGACCCCCACCACATCACGCGGCGCACCGTCCAGCGGACGCGTCAGCCCCGCGCCGAAGAGGGCGTCAACGGCCGCGTCCGCATCGTCGAGGATGCCCGCGTCCAGCGCCTGGATGGGTCCGTCCCAGAGGCCGGCGTGATGAGCCGCATCGCCTGTGAGCTTCGCCGCGTCGCCCAGCAACCCGACCCGGACGCGCCAGCCCATGCGTTGAAGATGGCGCGCGGCGACGAAACCGTCGCCCCCGTTGTTGCCGGGGCCGCACAGTACCGCGACGCACCCGCGCGGCACGCGGCCGTCGAGTGTGTGGGCGACGGCGCGGCCCGCATTCTCCATGAGCGTGACCCCGGGCACGCCGTCCTGCATGGCCGCCTGATCGGCGCGATACATCTGGTCCGTGGTGAGCAGCTCGCAGCGCACCTGCATATCGGCTCATCTCCTGTCGCGCCGACGGAAACCCAGGGCAACGCGAGCACGCCACCCCGCCCGAATCAATACCGAAAGCCGTGCAGCTTGCGCCCCGGTTTGCGCCGCACCGGGCCCTCGCCCGGCGGTTCCAGATCATCCGGAATGTCAGGCAGATCCTCGTCTCGCGGCACCGCCATTTCGCCCAGCTGGCGAACGCGCTCCTGGGTGTCGGGATGGGTGCGCAGGAGGGACGGCTCCTTCGCCGTGCCGCTCCGCCCCAACACGGCCTCCCAGTGGCGGCGCTGCTGGGCCTCCATCTTCTGCAGCGCGCTCGCGATGCCCCCGGGGTCGCCGGTCAGGTACGCGGCGCTGGCGTCCGCATCGTACTCGCGCGCCCGCGAGAGGCCGAGCTGCAGCAAGAGGCTGACCATCGGCGCGATCGCGAGCAGCATGATGGGCGGCCACGGGATCGCGATTTCCTCTTCCATCATGTAGGGAAGATTGATGGCGATCAGCAGCATGGCGACCAGCGCCATGGCGCGTGTGGCCTTGGTAATGAAATCGGCGAGCGCCATGAGGCGCAAGTCGCCGTTGGCGACGTGGCTCAGCTCGTGTGCCAGGACGCCGGAGAGCTCACGTCCGGTGAGCCCGCGCATGAGCCCGTCGCTGACGGCCACGCTCACCTCGTCCCGGCCGCCGATCGTGAACGCGAGCATCAAGCGGCTGGGGATGTAGAACAGCCGCACCTTCTGGCGCAGCTCCAGGCGGTCGCGCAACGCGTCGGTCAGCTCGTACAGCAACGGCACCTGGCGCCGGGTGAGCGGCGAGGCGGCGTACAGCTGCAGCATCACGCGCTGCGACAGCCGCGGCCCGATCATGAACATGACCGCGGCCAAGACGGCGATCCAGATCAAACCGTACGGCCCGGCGAAAAACCATCCGACAGCGACCACCAGCATGACCATCGCCGCGATGAGCACGACGGCGTGCCGGGTGTTGCGGCGGCGGTTGGCTTGGATCCGGTCCGGATCGACGGAAAAACGCGGCACCATGCTTGGTCAGGTGGCCACCCAGTGGCCACAAACAAGGCCGCCCTCAGACATCCGGCCGGTGGACCTCGCAGAAGGCGCCGTCCTTCTTTCGCTTCATGTCGCGGCAGGTCTGTCGCGCCGCCGCCTCGTCCGCGTAGGGTCCGGCCAGCACGCGGAAGAAGGTTCCCTGCTCATCCAGCTCGATCTTCTGGTAGTGAACGTCCGCCCCGCGCAGAATCTGGGGAAAGCGCGCCTGCATGTCCGACCAGTGCTGGGCGGCGGCCTCGCGCGTCTGCAGCGAGCCCAGCCAGACGCGAACCCCATCCTCGGGATTTTTCGCGGACCCGGTTTCGGCCACCTCCGACGTGCCGCCCGTCTCTTCCGCGTCGCTGCCGGTGTCGCCAGCGCTTGCGGTGCTTGACGCCTGCTCGTCGTCAGGCGCCCTATTATCCTGGGAAATTTCGCCGGTCTGGGAGTCGGCCGGCTGCTCGGGCGCCGCGCCGTCTCCCGTGTTCGCGGTATCCGCGGCCGTCTGCGTCGTGGACCCGCCGGCCTCCCCGGTGGTCGTACCCGTCGTCCCGCCGTCGGCATCGCTCGCCGTCTGCGCAGCGTCGGCCCCCTGATCCGCTTCGCCGGACAACTCCGCTTCGCCCACATCCGAACCGTCGCTGGACGATGCCCGCTCGCCACCGGGCTGCTCCGACTCAGCCAGCCCTTCTTCCGTACTGCTGATCACCGAATCCGCGGCTTCCGCGGCTTCGGCCGCCCGATCCGTCGTGTCGCCGCCGTCCTCGCGGTCGGTGTCGCCACCAACCGTCACCGTGTTTGTGCCGCCGTTGGCAGACGCGGCAGCGTCAGCCTGCTGGGCAACAGCTTCGATCTCTGCCGGCGTCACACCCTGCTTGCGCAGGCTTGCCGCCATTTTCGCCGCTTTGGTGTAGTCCTGGTTCTGGGCCCGCGTGTACCACGCCAGAGCCTTGCCCTCGTCCTTGGGAACCGCGATGCCCAGGCGGTGCATCTGGCCAAGGGCGTACTGCGCGTTGGGCAACCCGCCGCTGGCTGCCTTGCGGAACCACTTCAGCGCCGCCGCCTGATCTTCGGCCACGCCGCGAGCACGGTAATAGGCTAGGCCCAGATTGAACTGGGCACGCAAGTGCCCCTCCTCCGCGGCTCGTTGCCAAAGCTCCACCGCACGCGCGCGGTCGCGTTCCACGCCCGTGCCCTGGGCGTACATGAGGGCAAGATTGTTCTGCGCCCCGGGATGGCCCTGCCCGGCCGCCTTTTCGTACCAGGCGGCAGCCTTTCCGGGGTCGGCGCTCGCAGTCGCGCCGCGCTCGTGGATCACACCCACGCCGTACTGGGCCCGCACCTTGCCGTCCTCGGCCAGCGGCTTCCACGCTTCAAGGGCACGGCCGTAATCGCCGGCCTGAAACGCGCGGTAGCCGTCCGCGTAGGGGCCGGCGGCCGCCGGCAGGCTCAGCCCGGCGGAAATGGCGGTGGCGACCACGGCGGTGACGAGGTGTGCTCGCATTTCTCCCTGTCCGCTGGACGTGCTGAACCATGCGCTCGCCAGCGCGGCGGGCAAAGAACCATAAGCACGCCGCCCCAACAAAGTGTTAATGCCTACCCCGAAATGGACCGCCGGGCGTGCTTGAACATGCCGCCGGGTTTGCCTACGTACAGGTTAGAAATCGCTACCAAAACCCGAAGGAGGGCGCCATGGCTGACGAGGATGTCGACAAGCTCCGCAGTGAGGTCGGTCAACTGCGCGAGGATCTCAGCAACGTCGCCGAGAGCGTCAAGGATCTCGCGGCGAGCCGCGGCGAGACAGCGTACGCACGGTTGCGCGAGAGCGCGGGCACGGCGCGCGAGCGTGCTGTGGAGGCCGAGCGTGCGGTGGAGAGCCAGGTCGAAGCGCGACCCCTGGTTAGCGTTCTCTCCGCGTTTGCGGCCGGGCTCGTGACCGGGCTGCTGCTCCAGGCCCGCCGCTAGCGGCTGCTTAAAGGGTGAGCCGGTCGGCAATGCTCGCTGCGAGCAATCGGTGCAGGGGGCGTGCCGGCCAGCTGCCCATCCGTCGGCCAAGCGGGGTACACCGGGCTGTCGGCGTTCGTCGGTGGTGGCCATGTGTTCTACGGTGGCATGGGCGCCGGGCGGCAACACGCGCTGCCGGTGCCTACATCTTCGAGCGCCACCGTTGACCGGCGGCCTTCGAGGCGCCATTCGGCACGCTCGTCGGCACCCGCGCGAGGAGTGCGCGCCATGATCGACCGCCTGACGCATCTGCTTCTTGCGCTGACGTGCGTGCTGCTGGGCGTGCTGGTCGGGCTCGGCGGCATCGGCCTGTTGGCCGCTGCCCTCTACCAAGTTCTCCTGGACATTGTTCCCCCCGCCGCAGCTGCGGCGGTGCTGGGAGCGGTCGTCCTCCTGCTGATGGGCCTTCTATTCCTCCTGGCGCGCGCCCTGGCCGCACCGCCCGAGCGGGGGCGCGAGCAGGCCGGCGGACGCGATGATGCACCGGGGCTCACACCCCTGATCGAGGAAGCCCTGCCCGCGCTGCGCAAAAATGCGCCGGCCGTGGCTCTCGGCGCGTTCGTGGCGGGCGCGGTCCTCGGTGTAAGCCCGCGTGCACGCAAAGCGCTCTGGAAGCTGGTCCTGCCGCCCCGCTCGTAGTCGCGCGTGCTCTTCCGAAGATGCGGTCGGGCGTCGCTACATCCCAAAAAAGACAGCCAAATAGGGTCGTCGCCGGCTGGTCGCGGTGACGGGCCGAACACGCGGCGACACCTGTGCCGCGAACCGAGCTACCGAGCCCGCTTGCCCCGCGGTGCACGCGCGTCCGACGCGCGGTTCGCGGATCTTAAAAAGCAGAGGGAAAGTGGGGTGGACGGAGGGATTCGAACCCTCGACCTCACGGACCACAACCGTGCGCTCTAACCGGCTGAGCTACGTCCACCGCCGGGCCGGTGCGCAAGCAGGTAACCACCGGGCCGGCGCCCGTCAAGATTTGGTTCCTCCCGCGGCCGGCTACGGGCACGGCACTTGATCGGGGTCCGCACGGCAGGCATGACACTCGCCAGCATCCGGCGGTGCACGCCCGGTCAGCAGCATGCCCAGCAGATGAGCACGCAGTGGCCGGCCGCACGCCGGGGCAGGCAGCGCAAAAGTCCCGGCACACGGCGTTTTGCCGGCGTGGCACGGTGCTTGCTGCTCTCACGACCAGCCACGCACCCCGCGGACGCGGCGCCCAGCGCAGGACGCCCGCAAAGCGGGACGCACCGCTGGCGCATCATGCACGCAAACGAGGCGGAACCGAGCCATGAAAAAGGTCGAAGCGATCATCAAGCCCTTCAAGCTCGACGAAGTGAAGGATGCTCTGCACGAAGTCGGCATCAAGGGTATTACCGTCGTCGAGGCCAAAGGGTTCGGCCGGCAAAAGGGCCACACCGAGCTGTACCGCGGCGCCGAGTACGTCGTGGATTTCCTGCCCAAGGTGAAGGTCGAGGTGGTGCTGGACGACGCTCTGGTCGAACGCACCGTCGAGGCCATCCAGCAGGCCGCGCAGACCGGCCGCATCGGCGACGGGAAGATCTTCATCTCGACAGTCGATGACGCCGTGCGCATCCGCACCGGCGATCGCGGCCCGGACGCCGTCTAACACAACGGGTGCGCGCCGCTGCCAGATGGCCGGTGCGCACCCCCAGCACGACGCCACGCCGTCATCCGGGACACCCGGCAAGCTGCGACTCACCAAGGGGGACGACAGCGGCCGTTCACAGCCCGCCGTCACCCGCCAACAGACCCACGCGAGCCACAAACGGGGACGACCATGAGCAGCCTCGAACAAGTCCAGCAGATGATTAAGGACAACGACGTCCAGTACGTCGACCTGCGCTTCACCGATCCGCGCGGGAAGTGGATGCACCTGTCGCTGCACAGCAGCCAGATCGACGCGGATGCCCTCGAAGAGGGGATCATGTTCGACGGCTCCTCGATCGAGGGCTGGAAGGTCATCAACGAGTCCGACATGAACATCCAGCCCGATCTGAGCACGGCCGTGATGGATCCCTTCGCGGCGCAGCCGCAGTTGATCCTGTTCTGCGACGTGCTGGAGCCGACCACGGGTCAGCCGTACGAGCGCGATCCGCGCACCACGGCGAAGAATGCGGAAGCTTACCTGCAGCAGGTCGGACTCGGCGACACGGCGGTCTTCGGGCCGGAGCCGGAGTTCTTCGTCTTCGACAACGTGCGCTTCGGCACCGAGATGCAGAAGTGCTTCTACGAGTTCGAGTCCGAGGAAGGCCCCTACATGTCGGGCGCCGAGTTCGAGGGCGGCAACCTCGGCCATCGCCCGCGCGTGAAGGGTGGCTATTTCCCGGTGCCTCCGGTGGATGCCGGCGGCGATCTGCGTGCCGAGATGACCACCGTGATGGAGGAGATGGGCCTGGAGGTGCAGAAGCACCACCACGAGGTCGCGCCCTCGCAGCATGAGCTGGGCATCAACTTCTCCACGCTGGTGCGCTGCGCCGACAACCTCCAGATCTACAAGTACGTCGTGCACAACGTCGCCCACGCCTACGGCAAGACGGCGACCTTCATGCCCAAGCCCGTGTTCGGCGACAACGGCTCGGGCATGCACGTCCACCAGTCCATCTGGAAGGACAACAAGCCCACCTTCGCGGGCGATCAGTATGCCGGACTGAGCGAAACCGCGCTCTACTACATCGGCGGCCTCATCAAGCACGCCCGCGCGGTCAACGCGTTCACCAACCCCACGACCAACAGCTACAAGCGCCTGGTTCCGGGCTTCGAGGCGCCCGTGCTGCTGGCCTACTCGGGGCGCAACCGCTCGGCCGCCTGCCGCATCCCGCACAGCAACTCGCCGAAGTCCAAGCGCGTGGAGGTCCGCTTCCCGGACCCCTCCGCGAACCCCTACCTGGCCTTCTCGGCGATGCTGATGGCCGGCCTGGACGGCATCCGCAACAAGATTCACCCGGGCGAGGCCATGGACAAGAACCTCTACGACCTGCCCGCGGAAGAGCTCGAGGGCGTTCCCAACGTCGCCGGCTCGCTGCGCCAGTCCCTGCACGCGCTGGAGGAGGACCACGAGTTCCTCACCCAGGGCGACGTCTTCACCAAGAGCCAGATCGAGGGCTACCTGGAGCTCAAGTGGGAGGAGGTCACGAACTTCGAGACCAGCCCCCACCCCATCGAGTTCCACATGTACTACAGCGTGTAAGCTTCGGCTTTGCCGCTGGTTTCGCGGGGCCGCGTTCACCGGGCGCGGCCCCGTTTTTCGTGCGCCCGCCGGCATTCGCCGCGAAGACCGTTTGTTGCGGGGCCGGCGCGGGACGCCTACCGTCCCGCCCATGGTTGCACCCGACGATTCCCAGCCCGAACTGGCCTACGGCGCCGCCGACATCGAGGTTCTGGAAGGCCTGGAGCCCGTCCGCCGCCACCCCGGCATGTACGTCGGCGGCACGGACGAGCGCGCGCTTCACCACCTGGTTGCCGAGGTGCTCGACAACGCCATGGACGAGGCCGTTGCCGGCCACGCCTCGCGCATCGACCTCTCGCTGTCGCCCGGCAACGTGGTGACGGTTCACGACAACGGCCGCGGCATCCCCACGGACCCGCACCCCAAGGCGCCCGAGCGCTCGGCGCTCGAAGTCATCCTCACCACGCTCCACGCGGGCGCGAAGTTCGGCGCCAAAACCTACGCCACGGCCGGCGGGCTGCACGGCGTCGGTGTGTCCGTCGTCAACGCGCTGGCGAGCGAGCTGACGGTCGAGGTCGCGCGCAACCGCCGCCTCTACCGCCAGCGGTTCGAGCGCGGCGCGCCCGTGACGGGCCTGGAGGAAGCCGGGAGCGCACCCAACCGCCGCGGCACGACGCTCTCCTTCGTGCCCGATCCCGAGATCTTCCACCACGCGCAGTTCCGCCCCGCCACGCTCTACCGCATGGCGCGCGCCAAGGCGTATCTCTACGCGGGCGTGGAAATCCGGTGGCGCTGCGCGGGTGAGCTGCTGACCGAAACCGACGCGGCGACCTGTCCAAACAGCGCGGACCTCTACTATCCCGGCGGCCTGCGCGACGCCCTGACGGCCCAGATCGGCGAGCGCGAGACGCTCACGGCCGAGCCGCTCGCCGGCCGTGCCGAGCTGCCCGACGGCAAGGGCAGCGTGGAATGGGCCATCGCCTGGCCACGCGACGAGGAGGGCTTCGCCAGCTCCTACTGCAACACCGTGCCCACGCCGCAGGGCGGCACGCACGAAACGGGGTTGCGCAACGCGCTCGTGCGCGGGCTGAAGACCTACGGCGAGATCGCCAACCTCAAGAAGGCCGGCAACATCACGGCCGAGGACGCGCTCGGCGGCGCCTGCGTGCTGCTTTCGCTGTTCCTGCGCAACCCGGAGTTCCAGGGCCAGACCAAGGAACGCCTGGCCTCCGCGCATGCCCAGCGCCTCGTCGAGCAGGCGGTGAAGGATCACGTGGACCACTGGCTGGCGGCGCGCCCGGAACGAAGCCGCGCCCTGCTGGAGCGCATCGTCGAGCGCAGCGAGGAACGCCAGCGCCGCCGCAAGGAGCGTGAGCAAAAGCGCCAGAACGCCGCGCGCAAGCCCCGGCTGTCCGGTAAGCTGGCGGACTGCAGCCGCTCCCGGCGCGAGGAGACCGAGATCTTCCTCGTGGAGGGGGATTCCGCCGGCGGCTCCGCCAAGCAGGCCCGCAACCGCGAAACCCAGGCGGTGCTGCCGCTCAAGGGCAAGATCCTCAACGTGGAAAGCGCCTCGGACGACAAGCGCCGCGGCAACCAGGAGGTGAACGACATCGCCCAGGCGCTGGCCTGCGGAACGCGCCGCCAGTGCGATCCGGAAAAGCTGCGCTACGAGCGCGTGATCGTGATGTGCGACGCCGACGTCGACGGCGCCCACATCGCCTCGCTGCTGATGACCTTCTTCTACCGCGAGATGGAGCCGCTGATCCGCGCCGGGCGGCTCTACCTGGCCCAGCCGCCCCTGTACCGCCTGAGCGACGGCAAGGCGGTGATGTACGCCCGCGACGAGGCGCACAAGGACGAGCTGTTGGGCGAGCGCTTCACAAAGCCCGACTCGGTCGAAGTCAGCCGCTTCAAGGGCCTGGGCGAGATGCCGCCGCAGCAGCTCCGCGCCACCACGATGGCCCCCGAGGGCCGCACACTCCTGCGCGTGACCATCGCGGACCACAGCTCGCCCGATCCCAGCGGCGACGCCTCGGAAACGGAGCAGCTCGTGGGCCGCCTGATGGGCCGCAGCCCCGAGGCCCGCTTCACCTTCATCCAGGACCGCGCGCGCTTCGTGGAGAGCGAAACGCTCGACGTGTAAGCCCGGCTGGCGAGTCTATGCCATCAGCCAGCCGCGCAGCGCGTTGGTCACGGCTTCGGGCCGTTCCAGCGGCGAAAGGTGCCCGGCGCGCGCCAGGATCACCAGGTCGGCGCCGGGGATGTGCTCAGCCATGTGGTGTTGCTCGGCCGGCGGCGTCAGGGTGTCGTCGCGCCCGCCGACCACGAGCGTCGGCTGCGCGATTGCCGGCAAGAGTGGACGGCTGTCGGGGCGGTGCATGATCGCGGTCTGCTGGCGGATGAAGCCGTCGCGGCCGACACGCTCAGCCATGCCGGTGACCGTTCCGGTCAGCTTCGCGTCGGCCAGATTCGCCTCGGCCAGCAGTGTGGGCATCAAGCGCGGCGTCACGCCCTTGAACCGGCCCCGGCGAGCGAGCTGGATGAGCCCGCGCCGCCGGCGCGCCTCGGCCGCGCTGTCCAGCGTTGCCCGCGTGTTGATCAGCGCCAGCCGGGCGACCCGCTCGGGCTGCTGACGCAGCATTTCGAAGGCCACGTAGCCGCCCATGGACAACCCGGCCAGCGCGAAGCGGTCGGGCGCTTCGCTGAGCGCGGCGGCGGCGATCTCGGCAACCGTATCGTGACGCGTCGTCTCGACCACCTGCGGCGCCGCGATGTCGGCCAGCCCATCCACCTGGTGCGACCAGAGCGCCGCGTCGTTGAGCAGGCCCGGCAGGAACACGATGGGGGTTCGCTGAGTCATGGCTTCCGTGGCCGTCGCGCGTGATACGATGGAGTACGGCTGGCATCGGGGCGGCACCGGATCAAGCCGCGCCTGTTGCACGCGCGCCTCTCGGGGCGCGTTATAATCCGCATGGCGCTGGCCAAAGCGCCCCGCCACCGCGCGCCGCGGCCCCGGCGCGTGCAGCGTTGCGGCCCAGCGCGGCGTCAACATCGTCGTTCCAGTGTTGCCGAGTGGCGCTACGCCGTTGGAGTCATCCAAATGAAATTGACACGGGTGGTTGACCCTTTACCCTCAGCACCACACGTTTTACTCAGTCTTGCATCCCCCCTCCGACACCGGTCCGATGGCACGCCGAAGGCGGGGAGCATTGGGTGGTTTCCTTCCGCCGGAATGGACCACCCGCGTGGCCGCTACCGACCAACAGAAAGGGCGCACGAAACGGCGCATGACATTCGAGGAACTGGGGCTCAGCGACGAGCTTCTCCGGGCGCTTTCCGACTCCGGCTATACCGAGCCAACGCCCATTCAGCAGCAGGCCATTCCCCACGTCCTGCGCGGTCGCGATATTCTGGGCTGTGCCCAGACGGGTACGGGCAAGACGGCGTCCTACACGCTGCCCATGATCGACATTCTCGCCGGCGGGCGCGCCAAGGCGCGGATGCCACGCTCGCTTATCCTGGCGCCCACGCGCGAGCTTGCCGCCCAGGTCGCGGAAAGCTTCGACAAGTACGGTCAAAACCACAAGCTGAGCAAGGCCCTGCTGATCGGCGGAACCTCGATCAGTGAACAGGAAAAGAAGCTCAACCGCGGTGTCGATGTGCTCATCGCCACGCCCGGGCGGCTCATGGACCTATTCGATCGCGGACGCATTCTGCTGGCGGATGTGAAAATCCTCGTCATCGACGAGTCCGACCGCATGCTCGACATGGGCTTCATTCCCGACATCGAGCGCATCGTCAAACTGCTTCCGCCCATCCGGCAGACCCTGATGTTCTCGGCCACGATGCCGAAGGAAATCCGCAAACTGGCGGAGCGTTTTCTGTTGAATCCCAAGGAAGTGTCCGTCACCCCGCCCGCCTCGGCGGCGGAGACGGTGACCCAGGGCCTGGTCCGCTGTCCCGGTCAGCACAAGCGCAAGGCCCTCAACGCCCTCATCGACCGTGAGCAGCCGTCGCGCGGCCTGATCTTCTGCAACCGCAAACGTGATGTGCGCGCGCTGGCGCAGGCGCTGAAAAAGCGCGACCTCTCGGTGGACGAGCTGCACGGCGACATCGACCAGGGATCGCGCATGGAGGCGCTGGAGCGCTTCCGCCAGGGCGAAACCAAGTTGCTGGTGTGCTCCGACGTGGCGGCGCGCGGCCTCGACATCCCGGAATGCAGCCACGTTCTCAACTACGACGTCCCCAACAACGCCGACGACTACGTCCACCGCATCGGCCGCACCGGGCGCGCGGGGCGGTCGGGCAAGGCCTTTACCCTGGCCACGCCGGCAGATGCCAAGATGCTGGCCTCGATCGAAAAGACGCTCGGCGGAGAAATTCCGAGCGAGGAGCTGGAAAACATCCGGGTGCTCGCCCGGGACGAGGTGGAAGGCGCTGTGGAGGGCGAACCGGCGACGGCCGCGCCCGCCGAAACCAGCGCGGCGGCGGACAAGGGCGCCACCGCGAACGACAGCGGCAAGGGATCGAAACGCCGCCGCGGGCGCCGCCGCAAGCAGCAGCCCGAGCCCGCCCAGGCGGAGGCCGCGGGTTCCGGCGAAACCCAGCCGACGGCTGGCCAGCAGACCTCGGGCGCCGACGAGAGCCCGGCGGAGCCCACCCCCGCCGCGAGCGCCGTGCAGGCCGCGCCCGAGACCGAACCGTCGAATCAGGAAGCCGAAGCCAGCACGGATGCCGCCAACGGCACGGCGGACGCGGAGTCCGCGTCCACGGGCGAGGGCGACGAGACGGCGAAGCAGAGCAACCGCAGCCGCCGCACGCGCGGCGGGCGGCGGCGCCGGACCAAGGGGCGCCACCAGCAGGCACCGGCCGCCAAGACGGCGGACGGCCCGGAGTCCGGCGAACAGTCCCAGCCGGAGCCCACGGAGACCACCGCCGCCGCGGCGGAAGGCAACGCGGCAGCCCCGGCACGAGCGGCAACCGGCCCGTCGCCCCAGGAACAGCCCGCCCCCGGATCGACGCTGCCCGAGCGCAGCCGGGAATCCAAGGTGGGCGAGCAGGTTCCCAACGGGCGAAAGTCCAAACCCTTCGGCGACCACACGCCGGCCTTCCTGCTCAAGCCGGTCCCCGAGTCCGCCACGCTTTAAAGCCCCGACACGCGGCCCGATCCCTGTGCGCCGGAAGGGCCGCGTCCCGCGTGATCCTCACTTCCCGACGCGATGCGGACGGCCATGACGGGGCTGCGCGCCACCCTGCCGTTCGCCGCGTTCTATGCGGTTCTCTTTCTCGCGCTCGGCATCTTCATGCCGTTCTGGCCGGTGTTCCTCGAACACCGGGGCCTGACGCCGGCCGCGATCGGCACGCTGATGGCGCTCGGCACCTGGGCGAAGAGCGCCGCCAACCCCCTCGCCGCGCACCTCGCGGACCGCATCGGGCACCGGCGCGCCGTCATCGCCGCCCTGGCCGCCCTGGCCGCCGTGGCCGCGGCGGCGATCCAGTCCGTGGCCGCCGTCTGGGCGGTCGCGGTCCTGCATCTTCTGCTGTTCGCCAGCTTCCAGGCGGTCATCCCGCTCGGGGAAAGCCAGACCATGGCGGCGGTTGCCGACCGTGGGCTTGATTATGGACGCCTCCGCCTGTGGGGATCGCTCGCCTTCATCGTCGGCGTGATGGGCGTCGGCGAAAGCCTCGCGGCCTACGGACCCGGCATGATCCCGGTGGCGATGCTGGCAGCCTTCCTCGCGATCGCCCTGGCCGCGCCCGCCCTGCCGCCGGCCGCACGGCCCGCCGACCACGGCGAGCGCGCGCCCCTCACGGCCCTGCTCACCGACCCGCGCTATCTGGCGTTCCTGGCGGCCGGCAGCTGCCTGCAAGCCAGCCACGCCGTCTACTACACCTTTTCCGCCGTGCACTGGCGGGACGCCAGAATCCCGCCACCAACCGTGGCGTGGTTGTGGAGCGAGGGCGTGATCGCGGAGGTGCTCGTGTTCGCGGTCGGCGGCTGGGCCGTGGCGCGGCTGGGGCCGCGCGGCCTGCTGGCGGCGGCGGCCTTGGGTGGACTGGTGCGCTGGACCACCCTGGCCGGAACCACGGCCGTGCCGGCGCTGGCGGCGGTGCAGTGGCTGCACGGGCTCACCTTCGGCGCCGCGCACCTGGGGGCGATGTACTTCCTCACGCGCCACGCCCCCGCCGGTCTGCAGACCACGGCGCAGGGCGTCTACGCGGCGGTGTCCGGCGGCGTCGGCGTGGGCTTGATGACGTTGGCGGCGGGCTGGCTGTACGATGCCGCCGGCGGAGCCGCCTTCCTGCTCGCCGCTGGTGCGAGCGGCGCCGCCCTGCTCCTGGTGCTGGTGGCGGTGCGTAACCCCCACCGAGACTGGGCTTGAATTCTGCGCCACAGCGTTTATGTGGTGATACCAGACGAGATCGCTCCGGATTTTCGAGGCCACGCGATGTTCCGACTCAACCGCCTGACCGACTACGCGGTGGTGGTCATGTCGCAGCTGGGCCCGCCCAACGGTACGCTGCAAAGCGCGCAGCGGATCGCAGGGTCCACCGGCGTGCCGCTTCCCACGGTGGCCAAGGTGCTCAACACCCTGACACGCGAGGGGATCGTGGACTCCCACCGCGGCGCGTCGGGCGGGTACGCGCTGACGCGGCCGGCCAGCGAGATCTCGGTGGCGGAAATCGTGCAGGCGCTCGAAGGCCCGATCGCGCTGACCGCTTGTGTCGACACCGCGCCGGGGTGCTGCGAGGCGGAGGGAATCTGCCCCATGCGCGGGTCATGGAACAAGGTCAATCGCGCCATCCACGAGGCGCTGAGCCAGGTGAGTCTGTCCGAGATGATCGAGGACTCGGTCCCAATGATCGCCGGGTCCGATGACGAGGAGCCCACGGTATCCGCCGGCCAGGCCGGCTGACCGCCGCGGGCGGTGATACCCGAACCAGGGCAACGGTGCGGGCCGCGCGGCGGCGCGCGACAATCAGGAGAGAGCAACGATGGCTGCCACGGCTGACACGGTCGAGCAGGTTCAGGACGTCGCGAGCCAGCAGTACAAGTACGGCTTCGTGACCGAGATCGACGAAGAGCGGCCGCCAAAGGGCCTCAACGAGGACATCATCCGGTTCATTTCCCAGAAGAAGGGCGAGCCGGAGTGGATGCTGGAGTGGCGTCTGAAGGCCTTCCGCCACTGGCTGTCGATGAAGCACCCGTCCTGGCAGAAGGTCAACGTCCCGCCCATCGACTTCCAGGATGCCTACTACTACGCCGCGCCCAAGGGCCAGGACAACGCGCCGCAAAGCCTGGACGACGTCGATCCCAAGCTGCTGGAGACCTACGAGAAGCTGGGCATTCCGCTGCGCGAGCAGGAAATGCTGGCCGGCGTGGCCGTGGACGCGGTGTTCGACAGCGTCTCCGTGGCCACGACCTACAAGCAGAAGCTGGAAGAGTACGGGATCATCTTCTGTTCCATCTCGGAGGCCATCCAGACGCATCCCGAGCTGGTCAAGAAGTACCTGGGCAGCGTCGTCCCCTACTCGGACAACTTCTTCGCCACGCTCAACAGCGCGGTCTTCACCGATGGTTCCTTCGTTTACGTGCCGCCGGGGGTGAAGTGCCCCATGGAGCTGTCCACCTACTTCCGCATCAACGCGGAGAACACGGGGCAGTTCGAGCGCACGCTCATCATCGCGGACGAGGGCAGCCACGTCAGCTATCTGGAGGGCTGCACCGCGCCGCAGCGCGACGAGAGCCAGCTTCATGCCGCCGTGGTCGAGCTGGTGGCGCTGGGCGACGCCGAGATCAAGTACTCCACGGTGCAGAACTGGTACCCCGGCGACGAGGACGGTAAGGGCGGCATCTTCAACTTCGTCACCAAGCGCGGTGCCTGCCGGGGCGACAACTCCAAGATCTCGTGGACCCAGGTGGAGACGGGCTCGGCCATCACCTGGAAGTACCCGAGCTGCATCCTGCAGGGCGACAACTCGGTGGGCGAGTTCTACTCCATCGCCATCACCAACAACCATCAGCAGGCCGATACCGGCACCAAGATGATCCACCTGGGCAAGAACACCAAGTCGCGGATCGTCTCCAAGGGCATCTCGGCCGGCAAGGCGGACCAGACCTACCGCGGCCTGGTGCGCGTCTCGCCCAAGGCGGAGAACGGCCACAACTTCACGCAGTGCGACAGCCTGCTGATCGGCGAGACCTGCGGCGCCCACACGGTGCCCTACATCGAGAGCCGCAACCGCAGCGCCCGGGTGGAGCACGAGGCCACGACCTCGAAGATCAGCGAGGATCAGCTGTTCTACTGCCGCCAGCGCGGTCTGTCCGAAGAGCAGGCGGTGGCGCTCGTGGTCAACGGCTTCGCCCGCGAGGTGCTGCAGCAGCTCCCGATGGAGTTCGCCGTCGAGGCACAAAAGCTCGTCGGGATTTCGCTCGAAGGCAGCGTCGGCTGACGCTCGAGCCGGCGCCACGAACGCAAAAAAGGCGCGCCGCAGTGATCCGAACGGATCATTGCGGGTGCGCGTCCACGAAAACGGACGAATACGGAGAGATCGAGAACACCATGGCGCTGTTGGAAATCAAGGATCTGCACGCCGAAATCGAAGGCACCGAAATCCTTCGCGGCGTCAATCTGACGCTGAACGCCGGGGAAGTGCACGCCATCATGGGGCCGAACGGCTCCGGCAAGTCGACGCTGGCGCACGTGCTCACGGGCCGCGACGGCTACGAGGTCACCCAGGGCGAGGTGCTCTTCAACGGCCAGAACGTCCTGGAGATGGAGCCGGACGACCGCGCCGCCGTGGGGCTCTTCCTGGCGTTCCAGTACCCCGTCGAGATCCCGGGCGTGACGATGACGACCTTCCTCAAGGAGGCCGTCAACGCCATCCAGAAGGCGCGCGGGGACAAGGAAGTCGAGCCCATGCAGTTCACCAAGCAAATGCGTCAGCGCTGCGACGAACTGGGCATCCCGCAGGACATGTTGCGGCGGTCGGTGAACACCGGCTTCTCCGGCGGCGAGAAGAAGCGCGCCGAGGTGCTGCAGATGGCCGCGCTCGAGCCGAAGCTGGCGGTGCTGGACGAAACCGACAGCGGGCTGGACATCGACGCGCTGCGCACAGTGGCGGACGGCGTGAACAAGCTGCGCACGCCCGATCGGTCGATGCTGCTCATCACCCACTATCAGCGCCTGCTGAACTACGTCGTGCCGGACTATGTCCACGTCATGGTCAAGGGCCGGGTCGTCGCCACGGGCGACAAGGATCTGGCGCTGCGCCTGGAGGAGGAAGGCTACGCCCACTTCGAGCGGCAGGCCGCCGCCTGACGTGACAGCCGCCGCGAAACGGGAGCCCGGAGAACGATGAGCGAGAGCCTTCAGCAACCCTTCAGCGAGCAGTTCGACGCGCTCACCAACGCGCGCGCCCTGCCCGGCCATGACCTGCCCTGGCTGAGCCGGCAGCGCCGGACGGCCATGGACCGCTTCCGCGAACTCGGTTTCCCCACGCCGAAGGTGGAATCGTGGAAGTTCACCAACCTGCGCCCGCTGGAACGGACCGTCTTCCATCCCGCGACGGACTACACCGCGGGCGTCGAGATCGACGCCGTCCCCAGCCTCGTGGGCGAGAAGGCCGGCCACCGCGCGGTATTCGTCAACGGCCGCTTCCGCGCCGAGCTGTCGCGCCTGGGCCGCCTGCCCGACGGTGCTGAGGTCATGGGCCTGCAGCAGGCGCTGGAAACCGATCCTGCCTTCGTTGAGCGGCATCTCGGCCGCATCGCGGAGAAGCACGAGGATCAGGCGTTCTACCACCTCAACACCGCGTTCACCCGCGACGGCTTGGTGCTGCACGTGCGTGAAGGCGCGCACATCAAGGAGCCCATCGAGGTGGTCTCGCTCGCCGCCTCGGGCGAGGAGGCGCTGGCTTATCACCCGCGCAACCTGATCGTGCTGGAACCCGGCAGCGAGGCCACGCTCGTCGAGCACCACCTGGGCCTGTCGGCGGGAACGACCTTCGCCAACCACGTGACCGAGTTCCACGTGGACCGGGGGGCCAAGCTGCACCACTACAAGCTGCAGAGCGAGAACGAGGACGCCTTCCACGTCCATACGCTGCACGGCCGCGTGCAGGAGAACGGCTTCTACGACGGCTTCGGGCTGTCCATCGGTGGCAAGCTGTCGCGCAACGAGCTGCACGTCCGCCTGGAGGGCGCGCACGCCGACGCGCGGCTGAACGGCGGCTACCTGCAACACGGCAAGCAGCACTGCGACAACACCACGCTGATCGAGCACACCGTGCCCGACACCTGGTGCCGCGAAATCTTCAAGGGCGCGCTGTCCGGCAAGAGCCGGGCGGTCTTCCAGGGCAAGCTGCACGTCCACCCGGACGCGCAGCGCACCGACGGCAACCAGCTCTCGCGCGCGTTGCTGCTCTCGGATGAATGCGAGATCGACGCCAAGCCGGAGCTGGAAATCTACGCCGACGACGTGGTGTGCAGCCACGGCTCCACGGCCGGGGCGCTCGACAAGGACGCACTCTTCTACCTGCGCAGCCGCGGGATTCCCTACGGCGCCGCGCGGCGGCTGCTGGTGGAATCCTTCCTCGCCGAGGTCGTGCAGGAGATGACCAACGACGAACTGCGCGAGGCCTTCATGCATCAGGTGCGCGCCTGGCTGGACCAGACGCCCGCCTAGGGCATGATAAGGTCAGGCTGAACCAGCCTGGGATCCGACTCATGCCCGCACATGAACGAGATAGAGCGCGATGAGGCTCGTGGGCTGGTCCCACGGCGTTTCATCCTGCTCTAAAGGAGATCTCAAGCGCGATGAGCGAGGCACCCGACACCCTCGACCGGCCCGGCGGCACCTCGGCCGGCGGCATGGACGTCACACGCGTGCGGGGGGACTTCCCGATCCTGCACCAGCGTGTGCACGGCAAGCCGCTGGCGTATCTGGACAACGCCGCGTCCAGCCAGACGCCCAAGCCGGTTATCGACGCGATGACGGCGGTCTACGAGCAGTATTATTCGAACGTGCACCGCGGCGTTCATCAGCTCAGCCAGCGTGCGACGGATGCCTTCGAGGGTGCGCGGAGCCGCTTGGCGGGCTTCCTGAACGCCGCGCACAGCCAGGAGATCGTCTTTACGCGCGGCGCCACGGAAGCCCTCAACCTCGTCGCCAGCAGCTACGGCCGGCGCTTCCTGAACGAAAGCGACGAGGTGGTGCTCACCCACTTGGAGCACCACTCCAACATCGTGCCGTGGCAACTGCTGCGTGACGAAAAGGGTGTCCAGCTCACGGTCGCGCCCATCGGCGAGGACGGCAGCGTCGATGCGGACGAGGTTATCGCGCGCATCGGCCCGCGGACGAAGATCGTGGCAATCAGCCACGTCTCCAACGCGTTCGGCACGGTCGTCCCGGTCCAGCGCATCGCGGAAGCTGCCCACGCGCACGGCGCCGTGGTGGTCGTGGACGGCTGCCAGGCCGTGCCGCACCAGCCCGTCGACGTGCGGGCGCTGGGCGCGGACTTCTACGCGCTTTCGGGCCACAAGATGTACGGGCCGACCGGCATCGGCGCCCTCTACGGCCGCTACGAGCTGCTCGCCGAGATGCCCCCCTATCAGGGCGGCGGCGAGATGATCGCCAGCGTGAGCTTCGAGCGCTCCACCTGGAAAAAGCCGCCGCACAAGTTCGAGGCCGGCACACCGGCCATCGTCGAGGTCATCGGCCTGGGCGCGGCGGTGGACTACCTCCAGGCGATCGGCATGGAGAACGTGGCCGCCCACGAGGCCGCGCTGCTCGACCACGCGACGGAGCGCCTGGACGCGATCGACGGTCTGCGGATCTACGGCACCGCGCCCGGCAAGGCCGCCATCGTCTCCTTCGTCATGGATCAGGCGCACGCCCACGACGTGGGCACGATCGTCGACCGCGGCGGTGTGGCGATCCGCGCCGGGCACCACTGCGCCCAGCCGGCGATGGAGCGCTTCGGTATCAGCTCGACCGTGCGTGCGTCCTTCGGCGTCTACAACACCCACGAGGAAGTCGATCAGCTCGCGGATGCGCTGACCGTCGTGAAGGAGATTTTCGGCTGATGATGGACGATCTGCGCGAGCTGTATCAGGAAGTCATTCTCGATCACGGCAAGAATCCGCGCAACTTCGGCTCGCTCGAGGACGCTAACCACTTGGCGCACGGTCACAACCCGATGTGCGGGGACACCCTGGTGATCTACCTGCACACGGACGGAGACGACTACATCAGCGACGTCAGCTTCCGCGGCCAGGGCTGTGCGATCTCGCTCGCCTCCGCTTCGATGATGACGGAGATCGTCAAGGGCAAGAGTGTTGCGGAGGTGGAAAAGCTGTTCCACGCCTTTCACGAGATGTGCACGCACGACAACCCGGACATCCCGGACGACGTGGACAAGGACGCGCTCGAACAGCTCCAGGTGCTGTCGGGGGTCCGCGAATTCCCGACGCGCGTGAAGTGCGCGACCCTGGCCTGGCATACGCTGGACGCCGCTGCGCACGACAAGGGCGAAATTTCCACGGAGTAACGCGCCGCGCCGGCGCGAGGAGGACGCCAATGGATCCCGTGTTCGGCATGCCGACCGACCCCGAGGAGACCGAGGGCTCGCAGGCCACGGCGGGGGAACAGCTCGCGGACACAAGCCGGATTGCCGAGGACGATCAGGTCATCGCGGCGCTGCGCGAGGTCTACGACCCCGAGATTCCGGTCAACCTTTACGATCTCGGACTCATTTACGACATCACGATCGAGAACAACGGCAACGTCGCCGTTCTCATGACGCTGACCACGCCGGCCTGCCCCGTGGCGGCGGAAATGCCGCAGCAGGTGGCGGACGCCGTCTCCACGGTCCCCGGCACCGGCAAGGTCACGGTCACGCTGACCTGGGAACCGCCGTGGACGATGGAAAAGATGAGCGACGACGCCAAGCTTGGGCTTGGGCTCGGGTGAAACCCGTACATTTCCTAGTGTTGGGACGACAGGAAACGTTCGTTACACTCGAACGAGACGTAGTGATAGCTCGAACCGATTTGGTGAAGGGAACGTCGCGATGATGGGTCCGGGTCTGGTCACACTGACCGATGACGCCGCCAACCGCATGAAGCAGCTGATCGCCCAGAGCGACGAGCCCGTGAAGGGCCTGCGCGTGGGCGTGCGCACCAAGGGCTGCTCCGGGTTGAGCTACCACTTCGAGTACGCGCGCGAAAAGGGCGATCACGAAGACGAGATCGAAGACAAGGGCGTGAAGATCTTCCTGGAGCCCGCCTCTGTCATGTTCCTTTTTGGCTCCCAGATCGACTTCCAGGAAGGCCGCCTGGAAAGCGGATTCGTCTTCAACAATCCGAACGAAAAGGGCCGCTGCGGCTGCGGCGAAAGCTTCACCATATAGTCTAGAGACTATGAGCCTTAGTCACGCTACTTAGGTCGAAAGCATCAGCACCACGCAAGTGGCGGCGATCGCGGGAAACCGTGGTCACTGGTAGCTTCGAAGCTACCGGCGTCAGTCACGCGACTGAGGTCGAAATCAGCGGTGTCGTGCAAGTCGGCCTCGTGTTCGGTGTGATCCGCGACGACACGAAGCCAGAGGGACGTCGGCGTCTCATCATCGCACCGCACAGAACATCGTTTCGAACTTCGAGGCGTTCGCCTAAACTCCAGCCATGGCGGACGCGCGGCACATCCTCATCCTCCAGGGCCACCCCGATCCGGCGGGCGGGCACTATGACAACGCCCTGGCAGATGCCTATGCCGACGGCGCCGAAGCTGCGGGCCACACCGTGGAGCGGCTGGCGGTGGGGCAGTGCAATTTCACATTGCTGCGAACCTCGGCCGATTTCACACACGGTGAGCCGCCGGACTCCATCGCCAACACCCAGGCCGCCATCGAGCGCGCCGAGCACATCGTCCTGATCTATCCGCTCTGGCTCGGTACGATGCCGGCGCTGCTCAAGGGCTTTCTGGAGCAGGTTTTTCGGCCGGGTTTCGCGTTTTCCTACGGGACGAAGGGCTTTCCCAAGGGCCGCCTGACCGGCCGCTCGGCCCGCGTCGTCGTCACGATGGGCATGCCGGCCTTCGCCTACCGCTGGTGGTTCGGCGCGCACAGCCTGCGCAGCCTGGAGCGCAACATCCTCAGGTTCTGCGGCATCCGCCCCGTTCGCGACAGCGTCGTCGGCAGCGTGGAAAAATCCGCGGCGCACCGGGACAAATGGCTCGCGCGCATGCGGAAGCTGGGAGCGCGCGCCCGGTAGACAGCCCGGAGGCCACCGCAAGAAGGTGACGGGCCGAAGCCCGTCACCCGATCCGCTCGCCGCCTACTCGACCTTGATGGGCGCGTCCCACGTATCGAGGTCTGCTTCGTCCCAGTCGCCGTAGGTGCTGTTCGGCAGGACGATCCATTTGTCGCCGAACTTGCCGGCATGCTCTTCGGCGCTCTCGCGCTGCTCGTCGAGCGGGGCGTCGTCGTACGCGCCGTGGAAGTCGGCGAGGCTGTCGCCGAGCAACAAGACGACCGTGTGATCCTCGCGCACCTCGGCCCTGCGCTCGGTCTTGGGCTTGCCGTAGAGCTTCACGGTCTCCTTGGACACCTGCGGCATACCCATCTCGTTCAGGGTTTCGATCGTGTGCGGCTTGTTCTTCCCGAAGCGGTTGGAGACGTAGTAGATGGCAACGCCCTGCTCGTCGGCGTACTCCAGGAAGTCCATGGCGCCGGGGATCAATTCCGGATCGCCCTTCTTCTCCCAGTGGGACCAAGTGTCCCAGGCGGTGTAATCGCGGCATGCCCGCATGTCGCGCACGAGCAGCGGCGTGTTGTCGATCAACGTCTCATCCACGTCCGTGATGATCGCCAGATTGGCGTCATCGTCGTGGGCCGCGATCTTCTGGTCGAGCTTCAGCTTTGCCAGATGGAAGGCCTGCCGCTGCAGGGCATCCATCTCCGCCGACTTCTGCTGGTAGCGGATGCCCATGGCGTATTCGTGCTGCGTGCAGACCATCTCCTGATCGCCCGCGTGCGCGTCCTGCACCGTGACAGCGCTGGCGGCCACGAAGGCCCCGACCCCGGCAATCAGGCAAACCGGAAGGCCGATTGTCCGCTTGGGTGTCATGTAGCGAAGCCTCCTTGTCCAATGCTTTTTGGCGGCGTCCTTGCCCGCGCCACGGGGATTCCCCCGCACCGTTATCGTGCGTCGCGCCGCCTTGGCACGCCCATATAACATACTTCAACCAGCGGCCGCGAGGTCGCTCCAGCTACCCTGAGCGCAAATACCGCACGGCCGCGTCGCGCTCGAAGAGATACAGCAGCACGCGCAGTGCCTTGCCGCGCTCGCCCTGGAGCTCGGGATCGCGGTGAAGCACGAGTTCGGTGTCGTCGCGCGCCACGGGCAGGAGGTCTTCATGCGCCAGCGGGTCGGCGACGCGGAACTCGGGAAAGCCGCTCTGGCGCGTGCCCAGCATCTCGCCGGCGCCGCGCAGGCGCATGTCCTCCTCGGCGATGCGGAAGCCGTCGTCGGTCTCGCGCATGATGCGCAGCCGGCCGCGCGCGGTTTCGCCGAGCGGCCCCTGGTACAGCAGGACGCAGGTACTGCGCGCCGAGCCCCGGCCGATGCGCCCGCGCAACTGGTGAAGCTGCGCCAGCCCGAAGCGCTCCGCGTGCTCGATCACCATGAGCGTGGCGGCGGGCACGTCCACGCCCACCTCGATCACCGTGGTGGCGACCAGCACGTCCACCCCGCCATCGTGGAAGGCGGCCATGACGCGCGCCTTCTCGGCGCTCTTCATGCGGCCGTGGACGAGACCGACGCGCCCGCCGAAGCGCTCCTTGAGGGCGGCGCAGCGTTCTTCCGCCGCCGAAACGTCGGTCTGCTCGCTCTCCTCCACGAGTGGGCAGACCCAGAACACCTTGCTTCCCTGCTCCATGCCGCGGGCGACGCCGTCGACCACGTCCGAAATGCGGTCCAGGGGGACTGTGCGCGTGTCCACGGGCTGCCGGCCCGCCGGCTTCTCGGTGATGCGCGTGGCCTCCATGTCGCCGTAGGAGGTCAGCAGCAGTGTTCGCGGGATGGGCGTGGCGGTCATCACGAGAACGTCCATGCCCTTTCCCTTGGCCTGGAGCGACATGCGCTGGTGCACGCCGAAGCGGTGCTGCTCGTCGATCACCGCCAACGCCAGGTCGTGGAATTCGACGGACTGCTGGAACAGCGCGTGCGTGCCCACGGCGATGCCGGCGGCCCCGGTGCGCAGCTTTTCCACCGCCTGCTGACGCGCCGTCCGCGAGTCCTTGCCCGTGAGCAGCAGGGTTTCCACCCCGGCGGCCTGTGCCATGGGCTGGATCGTGGCGAAGTGCTGGCGGGCGAGCACTTCCGTGGGCGCCATCACCGCCGCCTGACAGCCGGCTTCCACCGCCGCCAGCATCGCCTGCACCGCCACCACCGTCTTGCCGCTGCCCACATCGCCCTGGAGCAGGCGCAGCATGCGGTGCGGCGCGGCCATGTCCGCCAGCACCTCGCGCACGGCCTCGCGCTGACTGCCCGTCAGCTCGAACGGCAGCGCCGCCAGGGCGCGCGCGCGCAGGTGCCCGTCCCCCTGGATCGCCCGACCCTTCAGACGCGTCTGCTGTCGCCGCACGAGCGCAAGCGCGAGCTGGTTGGCCAGCATCTCGTCGTAGGCGAGCCGCCGCCGCGCGGGCGCGTCGGGCTGCACATCGGCCGGGCCCAGCGGCGCATGCACCGCTTCCACGGCATCACGCCAAACGGGCCAGCCCTCGCGGTCCCGATGCGCGGGATCGAGCCATTCCGGCAGGTCGGGCGTCCGTGACAGCGCCGCGCGAAGCGCCTTGCGCACCACCTTGAGCACGAGGCCGGCCGTCAGCGGATACACCGGCTCCACGCCCTGAACCTCGCCGCGCTCCGCCGGCGGAACGATGTGATCGGGGTGCTGGATCTGCACGCGGCCCTGGTAGTGCGTCACCTTGCCGCTGACGACGCGCCACTCGCCCACCGGCAACACGCGCAGCAGGTAGTCGCTCTTCGCGTTGAAGAAGACAAGTTCCAGCACGCCCGTGTCATCGGTGCACAGCACGCGGTAGGGCGCCCGCTGGGCCGGCGGCGGGCGGTGATCCTCGACGCGCACGGAGAGCGTGGCGATCTCGCCATCCGCGGCGTCGCGCACGCTGGGGGCGTGCCTGCGGTCGATCACCCCCGTGGGCAGGAGCCACAGCAGGTCCACCACGCGCTCGCCGGCAAGCTTGGCGAACGCCTTGGCATTGCGCGGCCCGACCCCCTTGAGCGTGGTGATCTGGGCGAACAGCGGATTGAGGATCTGCGGGCGCAGGCCTCTTCGACTCCCGGCTGGGGTGTACGTGTCGCGGCGCGTGGATCTCGCGCCATGCTGCACATCAGGCCGGTCGCGCAAAAGGGGCGGACGATCGCGCGATTTCGGGTGCGGCGCCTGCGCAAAAAAGCAGCGGGGCGGCGGTTGCCGACCGGACGTCCACCCATCCGCCGCCCCGGGACGTGACGGGACCGTGGATCGTCCCCGACCCGCTCCCGTCCATTTCAGCACGTGCTAGTCGGCCGTATCGTCGTCTGCCTTCTTGACAAGGTTACCCACCACGGACCATGCAAAATCCGCTTTTACGTGGCCGTCGAAAATGTTGTCATCCTGCGGCAAGTAGAAATCCGCTGCATAACCCGGCTTATCGCCATTCCGGCTTCTACTGGCCAAAGCGTGACACGTCATACAGTTGGACTGTACGCCATATTGCGCTTTCACGGTGCTTCCATCGGCTTGCTTAACCGGCCGCACGTTTTTTATCGTCTTTTTCCCGAATCCCGCCTCGAGATACGGGTTGAAGCCGATGTTGAGATTTCCCGTGTTTTTTCCGCCATTGAAGGGTTGCGGCGGCGTCAGCATCGAATACGCAGTCGTCATATTGTAATTTTTGGCCGCACCATGCAACTTGTTGCCGGGTTTCGCCGCCTGGATCGCCTTCGAACTGGGTTTATGCGGATCGGCCCCGGGTGTCGGCGTCCACCAGAAGGACTGCCACGTCCAGCGCTTGCGCTCACGCGTGCCGACGTGCATGCCCACCAGGATCAGATGATCGCCGGCCTTCAGCTTTCTGCCCTCGCCGCCGTGCAAGAGCGTTTTGTCCATCTTCACTGCATGATGGTCTTTCAGCTGAAACCCGACAAAGCTGTCGGTTCCGAATGTGGTTGCCGTTTTGGGGCCGTCACTGCAGTCGTCGTCGACGGACCGTCTGCCGGAACTGTTGTCACTCTTGCCGGGCTTCACGTAGACGCACGTCCCCCAGTCCTTCTGTTTGAACTGCTTGGCCGGCTTCGGTGGCCCGGGCCACACGGGCAATTTGTTTTGCTTGGCTGTACTTCCCTCGCGCACGATCTTGTAAACGGGTTTGATCGTGATGGCGTCGTAGGGAAAGTTGGGCATTTCCGCGTACTGACGCTTGGCCAGTTTGTTCCATGTGCTCTTGAGAAAAAGCTTGTTGTTGAACGATGCACGCGCCGCCGCCGGACTGTAATTTACGGTGACAATCTTATGCGTCATCAAGTCGCTCTTTGCGGCGTCCTTGGCCTTCGTCGGCGTTTTTCCGCCATGAGCGAACTGACGGGGATGGTGGAGATGCAGCTCTTCGCCCGGGGGCGCGCCCAGTTCTTCACCTTTTTTCAGCTTTTCCGCGATCTTCGAGGGCGCGAACCACGTCAAGTATACGGGAGGGTTGTCGATGCCATGGGAAGCTACGACCGGTGAGTCGGTTTGGTTGACCGGCGTTGTCAGGCCGGCCCAGATGCCCCACGCGTGTTTGTAGATGCGGTCCATCTTCTGATTGTAGACCCAGTCGTCGAGGGTCGTGGCGTCGCGCGGAAACTCGAAGCCTTCGATGCCGGGATCGGGGAACGCCGCGCCGGGCGGCTCGGCCTTCGCCGGCGAGGCACCGGCCACGGTGAAACCCGCGGCAACGGCGGTCACCGCCAACGCGGGCGCAACGCGGTGAAAACGGTTCATCTTAGCCCCATGTCTCGATCTGGATGGACGCGCGCCCATTGGGCACGGTTATCATGTGCCAAATAGCACGTTTCATCGGTCTGGGCGCATTCGTTTCTAAAAATACGCGCTTTTGGTGCATATTGCAACTCTAGCGCGCCGTTTTTTCGATCAGGAATTGTGTATTCGAGAAAGCATGACAGGGGCCGTGACGCGGCGGCGCGCGCGTTCCACATTCGTCCGCGGTGGAAGCGGAGGACGCCATCATGCCGGAATCTGATCTCGACGTCCGGCGCAAGCGCGCCTATTTCCTGAGCTGGCACCGCGGCACGCGCGAAATGGACCTCTTGATCGGCCGCTTCGCCGATCACCATCTCGCCAGCTTGACCCCCGAGCAACTGGAACGCTACGAGGCGCTTCTCCAGGTGCCGGATGCCACGCTCTACGCCTGGATCACGGGCCTGGAAGATCCCCCGGCCGACCACGACACGGATGTTCTGCGGTGGCTGTGCAATCAACGGCTCGACCCCGTGAACGGGTGAACGCGCTCACGCGCGCCTTCGACGAGGGCGGCCGCTGGGTCGCCGCGCGCGCGCCGGAAGGCTTCGAGGCCTGGCTGCTGGCGGACGCCGCGGCAGCGCGCGAGGGCGCCCCGTTACTCCACGTGGCGCGCGACGACGCGCGCATGGCCAGGCTGCGCGAGGCCCTGGCGTTCTTCGCGCCCACTATCCAGGTGCTGCACTTCCCGGCCTGGGACTGTCTGCCCTACGATCGCGTCAGCCCGCACCGCGACCTCGTGGCCGAGCGCGTGGACACCCTGACGCGCCTGGAAAGCGGGTCCGGGCCGAATGACGGCTTGATCGTGCTCACCACGGTCAACGCGCTCATTCAGCGCCTGCCCCCGCGCGAGGCGCTGACGCCGCGCGTCATGCACCTGGGCCTGGGCGATCAGTGCGATCCCGAGCGGCTGACCCAGTTCTTCGCCGCCAACGGCTACGTGCGCAGCGACACCGTGGGCGAGGCCGGGGAATACGCCGTGCGCGGCGGCATCGTGGACGTCTTTCCGCCGGGCCGCGCGGAGCCGCTGCGCCTGGACTTCTTCGGCGACGAGCTGGAGACCATCCGCACCTTCGATCCGCTCAGCCAGCGCACCACCTCGGAGCTGACCGAGTTCACCCTCAAGCCCGTCAGCGAGGTCGTGCTCAACGACGACACGGGCCAGCGCTTCCGCACGCGCTACCGCGAGCTGTTCGGCCAGCCGGCGAAGGACGACACCCTCTACCTCGCCGTCAGCGAGGGCCGTCCCTACGCCGGCATGGAGCACTGGCTGCCGTTGTTCTACGAGCGCCTGGACACCCTGCTCGACTACCTGCCCGCGCAGACCCCGGTGAGCCTGGACCGCCAGGCGGAGGAGCTGCGCGACCAGCGCCTGGACACCATCCGCGAGTTCTACGAGGCGCGGCGCACGGTCCAGCGCGGCGGCGAGCTGGATGCCGGCACCTACAATCCCGTGCCACCGGAAATGCTGTATCTCGCGGCCGAGGACTGGGACGCCGCCCTGGACAACGGGCGCGGGGTGGTCTCGCTCTCGCCCTTCGCCGCGCCCACGAACGCCCCGCACATCCTGGATGCCGGCGGCGCTCCGGGCCACGACTTCACGGCCGCGCGCAAGAAGGGCGACGAGGGCGAACCCTACCTCACGCTGCAGACGACCATCCGCCAGGACCAGCAGGCCGGCCGCCGCGTCGCCGTCGCGGGCTACACCGAGGGCTCGCGCGAGCGCCTGCGCAGCGTGCTCGCGGACCACGGCCTGATGAAGCTCACCCCCGTGGACACCTGGGGGGCGGCGCAGGATCTCCCCGAGGATGCCGTCGCCCTCGTCACGCTCTCGCTGGAGCACGGCTTCACCAGCGAGCGCGCGAGCGTGATCTCGGAGCAGGACATCCTGGGCGAGCGCATCGCGCGGCCCACGCGGCGCAAGCGCCGCGCGGACAACTTCCTCACCGACGTCTCCGCGCTGCACGACGGCGATCTGGTCGTCCACGCCGAGCACGGCATCGGCCGCTACGACGGGCTGATCAACCTGGAGGTCGGCGGCGCGCCGCACGACATGCTCAAGGTCACCTACGCGGGCGACGACCGGCTGTTCGTGCCCGTGGAGAGCCTGGAGGTGCTGTCGCGCTACGGCTCCGAGGACGCGGGCGTTCAGCTCGACAAGCTCGGCCAGGGCAACTGGCAGGCGCGCAAGGCGAAGGTCAAGCAGCGCGTCAAGGAGATCGCCGACCAGCTCCTGCGCATCGCCGCCGAGCGCCAGGTGCGCACGCTGGAACCCCTGGCGCCGCCGAAAGGCGCCTACGACGAGTTCTGCGCCCGCTTCCCCTACGCCGAGACCGACGACCAGCTCCAGGCGATCGAGGAAACGCTGGAGGACATGGCGAACGGCAAGCCCATGGACCGCCTGATCTGCGGCGACGTGGGCTTCGGCAAGACGGAGGTGGCGCTGCGCGCGGCTTTCGTGGCGGCGATGAACGGCAAGCAGGTCGCCGTCATCTGCCCCACGACGCTGCTCGCGCGCCAGCACGCCGACACCTTCCGGACCCGCTTCGCGGGCTACCCGCTGGAGGTGAAGCAGCTCTCGCGCATGATTTCGCAAACCGAGCAGACCAGGGTGAAGCGCGGGCTGCGCGACGGCACCGTGGACGTCGTCATCGGCACGCACGCCCTGCTCAACAAGGGCGTGGAATTCCGCGACCTGGGCCTCGTGATCGTGGACGAGGAGCAGCACTTCGGCGTCAAGCAGAAGGAGAAGCTCAAGCAGTTCCGCGGCGATATGCACGTGCTCACGCTCACCGCCACGCCCATCCCGCGCACGCTCCAGCTATCGCTGTCGGGGGTGCGCGAGCTGTCGGTGATCTCGCAGCCGCCCGTGGACCGGCTGGCGGTGCGCACCTTCGTCCTGCCGTTCGACGGCGTGGTGGTGCGCGAGGCCATCCTGCGCGAGCACTGGCGCGGCGGGCAGACCTTCTACGTCGCCCCGCGCATCGCCGACCTCGACGAACTGTATGAGCGCGTTTCCAAGCTCGTGCCGGAAGTCACCGTGGCCGTGGCGCACGGCCGCATGGCCGCGCGCGAGCTGGAAGACATCATGACGGCGTTCTACGAGGGCCGCGTGGACGTGCTGCTGTCCACGCACATCATCGAAAGCGGCCTGGACGTGCCCACCGCCAACACCCTGATCGTCCACCGCGCGGACATGTACGGCCTGGCGCAGCTCTACCAGCTTCGCGGGCGCATCGGCCGCTCGAAGCTGCGCGGCTACGCCTATCTCACGCTCAAGCCCGCCGCGAAGCTGACGGACGCGGCGGAAAAGCGGCTGCACGTCATGCAGCAGCTCGACCACCTGGGTGCCGGCTTCACGCTCGCCAGCCACGACCTGGACATTCGCGGCGCCGGCAACCTGCTGGGCGAAGAGCAGTCGGGCCACGTCAAGGAAGTGGGCGTGGAACTCTACCAGCAGATGCTTGAGGAAGCCGTCTCGGAGGCGAAGGGCACCGCCAAGGCGGAGGCCGAGCAGGGCTTCACGCCGCAGATCAACGTGGGCACCTCGGTGATGATCCCGGACCACTACGTGCCCGACCTCAACGTGCGGCTCAGCCTCTACCGCCGCATCGCCCACCTCGTGGACCAGAGCGAGATCGACGCCTTCGCCAGCGAGCTGATCGACCGCTTCGGCCCCCTGCCCGGCGAGGTCGAGAACCTGCTGCACGTGGTGGCGATCAAGCAGCTCTGTCGCGACTGCAACGTCGAAAAGGTGGACGCCGGGCACAAAGGCGCCGTCCTGGCCTTCCACAACGACACCTTCCCCAACCCGAGCGGGCTGGTGGATTTCGTCAAGCAGGAGGTGGGGACCGTCCACCTGCGCCCGGAGGACCAGAAGCTGGTCTACCGCCGCCGCTGGGACGAGCCGGAGGAGCGCATCACCGGCATCCGCCAACTCCTAACCAAGCTCTCCAAGATCGCCAAGCAACAGGCGGCGGCGTAAAGCGCGCCGAACCGGCTGGTTGCCCGGCCTACAGCCCCAGGTTCTCGCGGTCGCAGCCGCGCAGGTCGGCGTTGTCGAAGCGGGCGCCGGTGGCGTCGATGCGGTAGAAGGCGCCCTTCACCGTCAGCGGCTGAGTGCGCGCTGCGCGCAGATTGGCGTTCGTGAAGGTTGCCCGCGTCAGCCGGGCGCCGCGCAGGTCCGCCTGATGCAGGTTGGCGCCGGTGAGGTCCGCCTCGCTCAGATCGACCATCGCCAGCTCGGCGCGCGCCAGATCGGCATCGGCCAGCTTGGCGCCGTCGAGCTTCGCCATGGCGAGGTGCGCCCCCGCCAGCTCCAGCCCGCGCAGGTCGCGGCCCGAAAGATCCGCGCGCTCGCCGCGTTCGCCGTTGGAGTCCAGCCACGCCTGATGCGCCTCCAGCACCTCGGCCACGGGCTTTTCGGGCGCCGCGTCCGCGCCTGGCGTGTCCAGTTTGGCTTCCCAGAAAACCCCGGCGTCGCGCGCGCTGTCGTCGAGCACCGCATCCCGCACGTCCGCGTTCTGGAGGCGCGCGCCCTCGATGCGCGCGCCTTCCAGGTTGGCGGCGCTCAAATCGGCGTTCGAGAGGTCGCAGCCTTCCAGGTTGGCGCCCGTCATCCGCGCCGACTGCATGACGCACTGCACCAGCGTGGCCTGGCTGAAATTGGCCTGACGCAGATCGGCTTCGCTGAAATCGGCCCGCATCGCCTGGGACTCCGCCATGCGCACCCACGACATGCGGGCGCGGCGGGCGCTCAGCTTGGCCGCCACGGCGGGGACGATGTCGGGATCGGTGGCGTGTTCCAGGTCGCGGTAGCCGCCCCCCTCGGACACGGCGATGCGCGCCGGGCGGACGTCGCAGTCAACGGCGCTGGCGTCGTTCAACTGCGCCGCGCGCAGCGAGGCGCCGCGCAGATCGGCGCGGTCCAGCACGGCGCTGTCCATGACGCAGGCGCGCAAATCCGCCATGAAGAGCGACGCGCCCTTGAAGTTGGCGCCGCGCGCGTTGCACTTGCGCAGCACCGCGCCCGTCAGCTCGGCGTGGGAGAGATCCAGCCCCTCCAGGTCGAAGCCGCGCAGGTCGGCGAAGGAGAGGTCCGCGCGCCGGCCGCCGTCGCGACCGTCCAGATACCGGCGGTGGCGCCCGACGACCTCGCGCACCTCGTCCAGGCCGGGCACGTACCAGTCACCGCCGTTGGTCTCTTCCCGTACAGCCATTCGGGCCTCCCTGGCCTGCGGGGCTTCGCCGTGCCGCCTACACCTTTCGTGACAATCACAACACCGTCGGGCCAAGCGTGCAACGGTTCCGATGATACACGCGCGGCTTTGTCAACCCATCGTGATACGTGCGCGAGCGCATACCACACGGCCGCTGTCGCCGCGGAACCGCGCGGCGCCCTCGACCGTCATCGCACGCGCCCCAGCGACCGCACGCACCCAAAACCGTCATTGCACGCTTGCTGGCCTTCGGCCAGCGACTTCGTGTCTATGCGTGCAATCCCGCCCAGCGAGACAGCCCAGTGGCCTCGGTGCGATCGGCACCGGGGGAGATTGCCCGGTTAAACCGGGCAATGACGCTTGCTGGATGGCCGGCGGCATCTCTTGCCGCGATGCACCGTCCTCGCTTTCGTCCCCACCCCACACCCGTCATCGCACGCGCCCCACCCGTGATTGCACGCGCCCCCACCCGTCATTGCACGCTTTAGGCGTGCAATCCCGCCCGGCGAGACAGCCCCGCTATCTCGGGGACCACCGAGCCGTGGCTACTTGTGCAGCCGAACGCCCGGCGTGTCGCCGTTGGTGAACTCCACGCCCTCGGCCTCCATCGCCTGCTTGAGCATCGTGAGGGTGCTGGTGTGCGGATTGCGGTTGCCGGCTTCGAACTGGCGGATGGTGACTTCGGATACGCTCGCGGCATGGGCGAGCTTTTCCTGCGTCCATTTCAGGAGCGCGCGGCCGGCGCGGCATTGTTCGGGCGTGAGCATGGGCGCCGCGTATGGCGCAGGCATCAAAGCGTCAATGTTTACGGAATCCGTTGACAACCCATTCTGCACGGATACCGTTCACATGTTCGAGAAAAGAACGGAGCAACACCATGCACCCGAACACCATCCGCACCGCGCTGACGATCGCATCCCACGCGCTGGCGGCCGGCGCGAAGGCGCTGGGCGAGGACACGAATCGCCCGGCCGAATACCCCAACGACGCCAAGCTGCTCGCCCTTGAACGCGCCTACAACGACTACGAGGCCGAGTTTCAGGCCCTCGACCCCACGGGCGAGGAGCGCGAGCGCCTGCTGACGATGTTCGTGGAACGCAAGGAAGCCGTGCTGGACGCCATGCGCCCCATCCCCGCCGACACCCTCACCGGCACCGCCGCCAAAGCCCGCGTCACCGCCACCCACCGCGACGATCTCCTGCGCGGCAACGGCTCCGCCGCCGACATTCAGGCCGACGCGTTGGAGGAGGTGCTTACCCTTCAATGGTGAAAAAACAGTATAATACACCCATGTTTGTGCTTAGTCTAAATAGATAGATGCACTGAGGGATTGCGTTCTTGGCTGTCCTTACGTATATTACTAGTATAATTTCAAAGGAGTTCGGCTATGTGGACAAGACGGCGCATCTTCCTCGTCCCGCTTGCCAACGACGAGCATGGGAAAGGAAGGATAATAAACGGATTCATATCCCAAGCACGGCACGATTATTATGTAAGCGCGAACAAAAATCCTTACACTCTCACAAGCCATGCAAATGACAAAATTGATGCTTTCATCTTCCCACGCTCATATTATGAAGTCGAGAAAGGAGAATACAACACTGTCCGCGATTGCTTATACGATCACGACAGCTTCTGGGAACGGCTCGACCTGATTGTCTTACCAAACCATACCTATGACCGCGATTTTGATGACAACAAACAGATGGTTCGCTGTGCGCGCGACGCCGGCTTTGACCCCATATGTGTCCCAATTCTTTTTGATGCAGAATATCCAAGCTCAGTACACGAACATCTTCGTCTGAAGTGGTCCGAGCGATGGACCATATTCAATGCGGATCGCGAACATAGTACGTCCATGGACCAACAACTGCGGTCAATCGGAAAAGATCTCTGGTGGCGAGTCTCCAAAGAAATCTTGGGGTGTTGAACACATAAGGACGCGGGGTGGTTTGGCCTGAGACCGAGGGTTGGTATCGCGCCAAGCGCGCAAACCGCCATCGTCCCGAGCGAGGGTGCATTGCCCGACGGCGAATGCACCTGACCGGCTAGCTCCGTTCGGGCATCGCGGCGCGTGCGTTGGTTCGATCGCCCTGCCCCGCAAGCAGGCCGGCGACGGAAATGTCTTCATCCAGGGCGTCCCAATGGATGCCACGCGGGGTCAGTTCGAAATCCGCGCGCTCCGCCGGCGTGGCGTTCAGCAGCCTGGGGAACCACGCGAGCGGCGCGCCGATAACGCGCCCATCCGTCAACTCGACCCACAGGGTGTCGGCATCCGTGTTCACGCGCTTAGGCGAAATGCTCATGCCACATGCGCTCCAGATGGGCTCTGTTATCACGCACCATTTTAGCAAGCTGCCGGAGCGTGGGCGAGTCGAACCCGTCGTTACGGGCGAGCTTCACCTCGGGTGTCAGCCAGAATTTTGCTTCGGCTCCGGCCTTGCGAACGTGAATGTGGGGTGGCTCGGGCGGCTGACCTTCGTTCGAATAGAAGAAGAACCGGACACCCGCTTGGCGCAGAACAACCGGCACCGAGCCATTCCTCTACGTTAGACGCGCACCGGTTCATACACCAAATGCGCGCCACGCCAAACAGGGTATTCGGTCTTGTTCCGCGCGTCCGAAACGTACTTGACCACCGAACGGCCTACCCTCGCGCCGCCTCCAGGGCCTGGGCCAAATCGGCCGTGATGTCGTCGATGTGTTCCAGGCCGATCGACAGGCGCACGTAGCCCGGCGAGGTGCCGGTGGCGAGCTGTTCCTCCTCGGAAAGCTGGGAGTGCGTCGTCGTCGCCGGGTGGATGGCGAGCGAGCGCGCGTCGCCGATGTTGGCGACGTGGTAGAACAGCTTGAGCTGTTCGATGAACGTCCGGCCGGCCGCCGCGCCGTCCTTCAGCTCGAAGCCGACCAGCCCGCCGTAGCCGCCGCGCAGGTGCGCGTCCGCGCGCTCGCGGGCCTTGGGCTCCTGGTGCGTGGGATAGATCACGCGCGAAACGGCCAGGTGCTCGGCCAGATAGTCCGCCACCTGCCGCGCGTTCTCCGAGTGCGTGCGCATGCGCAGCGGCAGCGTCTCCAGCCCCTGGATGAAGAGGAAGGCGTTGAAGGGGCTCATGGCGCAGCCGAGGTCGCGCAGCAGCGTCGTCCGCGCCTTGAGCGCGTAGGCGATGGGGCCGAGCGGCTTCGCCGCCTCGGTCCACACCGCGCCGTGGTAGCTCGGGTCCGGCTGGTTGAGCAGCGGGATGCGCTCGGGATGCTGCTCCCACGGGAAATTCCCGCCGTCGATGATGAGGCCGCCGATCGAGGTGCCGTGGCCGCCGATGTACTTCGTGGTGGAGTAGACGACGACCGCCGCCCCGTGCGCCAGCGGCTTGCACAGCACCGGCGCGGCCGTGTTGTCCACGATCAGCGGGATGCCCATCTCGCGGCCGATCGCCGCGACCTCCGAGATGGGGAAGACCTGCAGCTTGGGGTTGGGCAGCGTCTCCGCGTACCAGGCGCGCGTCTTCTCGTCCGAGGCGCGGCGGAACGCCTCCGGATCGGCGGGATCGACGAAGCGCACCTCGATGCCCTGCTGCGGCAGGGTGTGGTTGAAGAGGTTCCAGGTGCCGCCGTAGAGGTCCGTCGAGGAGACGACGTTGTCGCCCGCCCGCGCGATGTTCTGGATGCTCACGGCCGAGGCCGCCTGCCCCGAGGAGAGCGCCAGGCCGGCCGCGCCGCCTTCCAGCGCCGCCACGCGCTGCTCCAGCACGGCGTTCGTGGGGTTCATGATCCGGGTGTAGATGTTGCCCGGCTCTTCCAGCGCGAACAGGCGGCGGGCGTGCTCTGTGTCCGCGAACTGATAGCTGGTGGTCTGGTAGATCGGCGGCGCCACCGCCCCCGTGGCGGGATCGTGGTCGTAGCCCGCGTGCAGGCAGATCGTCTCGGGATGCGGATTGTCGCTGGCGGTCATGGAGAGCCTCCCGTGGGCGCGCCGATGGTCGAAGACGGATGCGCAGTTTGCCGCGTCGGCGGGTGCGCGCCAAGACTGATCCGGGCCTCCGGTTCCCGGCCCGCGAGGAAGGCCGCGATGCGCCGGTCGTGCCAGGCGGCCTCGGCGTCGGCGGCGTGGAAGCCGACGTGCCCGCCCCCGCGCGTGAGGGCGGGCGTGAGCGCCGGGTTGGCGCCCCAGTCCACGCGTTCGTACGCGCTGGCGGGTATCCATGGGTCGTCGGCGGCGTGGATCAACAGCAGCGGCACCGGAACGTCGGGCAGAAACCGCTCGCCGCTGCACCGCGTGTAGTAGTCCCAGCAGTCCGCGAAGCCGAAGCGCGGCGCGACGAAGCCGTCGTCGAAATCCAGCGCCGTGCGCGAGCGGTCGATGGCCGCGCGCTCGCGCTCGCTCAACTCCGCCGGCGGCGCCAGCGCTTCCCGCTTCATCAGCGTCAGCAGCCACCAGCGGTAGGGGGTGTTGCGCGGGCGGTTGAAGCGCAGCGCCGTGGCCGCGAGGTCGATGGGCGCCGAGACTGTGGCCGCCGCGCGCACCGGCAGCGCCCGCCCGGCGTCGGCGAGCAGCTTGATGAGCACGTTGCCGCCCAGGGAATAGCCCACGATCACCAGCCCGGTCCGCTCGACGGCGGGCGCGCGCTGGACGAAGTCGCGCAGAGCGGCGAGGGGGTCCTCGCTGCGCCCGGCGTGGTAGTGGCCGCGTGAGTGCGGGCGCGACGGCCAGCTTCCGCGCAGGTTCAGGCGCAGCACGGGGTGGCCCCGGTCGAGCCAGAAGCGGGTACTGCGCCGGATGTAGGCGGAATCCTCGCAGCCGCACAGCCCGTGGATGAGCACGATCAGCGACGCCCGCCCCACCAGCTCGCGGGCGTGCAGCGCCGCGGCCAGCCAGTCGCCGCCCGGCACGGGCAGCCACAGCCGCTCGTTGGACCACGGCGAGAGATCCACGCGCGTTCGCACGACCGCGTTGCGCACCGTTTGCAGGTCGCTCGTCCACCAGGGCGGGCGCGAGCGGAAGGGGGCGATGCCGTCGGTGGGCTCCCGCATCAGCCGCGCGCTGTCAGCCAGTCGACGACCGGGCGGATCTGCTCGGCCGACAGCAGCGGCGGCGCGTGTCCGGTCTCCGGCACGGTGACGACCTCGGCGGACGGCCCGCGCCGGGTCATCTCGGTGACGGTCTCGGCGGTCAGGAGATCGCTCTCGGCCCCGCGAACGACGAGCACGGGGCACGCGATGGCGTCCCAGACGTGCCAGAGGTCCACGTCCGTGATCTCGTCCGGGTCGCGGAACGCCTCGCCGATGCGCGGGTCATAATGAAGGCGGTAGCCGCCCGAACCGTCGCGGCGCACGCAGTGGCGCGTCAGGTGGCGCCAGTGATGGTCCGGCAGATCGCCGAAGGGCGCGCTGACGCGGCGCATGTAGGCTTCGGCGGCCTCGAAATCGGGAAAGCGCGGGTCGACGCCGACGTGCTCGCGGATGCGCAGCAGCGCGTCGCGGGGGATGAAGGGCCCCACGTCGTTGATGACCAGCCGGCGGATGGGCGTGTTGGGCTGCGCGGCCATCAGCATGCCCAGGATGCCGCCCATCGAGGTGCCCACCCAATCGACGGCGCTCGTGCCCGTGCGCGCGATAACGGCCGTGAGGTCGGCCAGATGCTGCTGGTAGCTGTAGGCCTCCGCCGAGGCCAGCCAGTCGCTGCGCCCGCGCCCCGCCACGTCCGGGCAGAGCACGCGGCGGTGCGGCGTCAGCGCCGCCGCCAGCGCGTCGAAGTCGCGCCCGGAGCGTGTGAGGCCGTGGACGCAGACGCACGCTTCCCGGCAGCCGGGGTCACCCCAGTCCGCATAGGCCACGCGGTGGAACCCGTTCTGGGACAGCCCCAGCACGCGGTCCAGGCGCGGGGCCGTGGTCGTCACCATCTGCCGGTGGTCAGCGTGCGTCATCGCGAGCATGATACCGCACCCGACCGCCCCGGCGCCAAGCGCGCGTCAGGAGCATGGCGGCGGATCGTCCACCTCGACGAAGGTGCCGGGCTCGAAGCCGTTGAAGCGGGAGGCGAGCGCGTTGGAGTACGCGCCCATGCAGTCGATCTCGATCCAGTCGCCCGTGGCGATCTCGGCGGGCAGCTCGACCGCCGCCGGGATCATGTCCACGGAATCGCAGGTGGGCCCCGCCAGGTCGTAGATCTCGGTCGCCTCGCCCGGCGACGGGCCGGTGGGGCGGACGAGCCGCGCCGGCGGGCGCAGGCCCACGATCGAGACCTCGCCCAGGCTGCCGAAGACGCCGTCGTTGATGTAGAGCCGGCGGCCGGCGCGCAGGTGCACCTGAACCACCAGCGACATGCCCTGGGCCACCACGGCGCGGCCGGGCTCCGACATGATCCGGCAACCCGCCGGCAGGTCCAGCTCGGCCAGACCGGCGCGCACGGCATCCGCGAACGCGGACAGCTGCGGCGGCGTCCGGCCGTACGGCGCTGGAAAACCGCCGCCAATGTCCACGCACGCCGGGCGCACCCCGGCCTCGGCGATCACCCGGCCCACCTGCGCCAGCGCGCGCGTGTAGGCGGCGGGCGCGCAGCACTGCGAGCCCACGTGGAAGGCAATGCCCGCGCGCATGCCGCGGTCCACGACCAGGCGCATGAGCCGCGCGGCCTCGTCCGGCGACGTGCCGAACTTGCCCGAGAGGTCCATTTCCGCTTCGGTGCCGGCGGTGGCGATGCGCACCGCCACGGTGGTCGCCGCCGGCTCGGGGACCTCGGCGGCGATCTTGGCGACTTCCTCGGCGTGATCGGCGGCGAAGACGCGCACGCCGTAGTCGCGTGCGGCCGTGGCGATGCTGCCCGGCGCCTTCACCGGGTTCATGTAGCAGGCCTCGTTGCCGCGCGAGCGCCCGGCGACCAGCGCGACCTCGGGCAGCGAGGCGGCGTCGAAGGCGTGCACGCCGGCGCCCTGCACGGCCGCCAGCACGCCGGGGTGCGGGTTGCACTTCACGGCGTAGAGGGCGTCGCCGGGCATCTGCGCGAGAAAGTGCCGCGTCGCGCGGTCGATCACGTGCGGGCGCAGGCAGTACACGGGATAGGCCGGCTGCAGCGCCCGCACCACCTGGTCGGCGTCGGCGAAGCGTTCGCGGTCGAGCAGGGTCTGCATGGCACCTCCACCGGCATGCCGCGGCAACTGCGCGGGCGACACGACGCACGGCCGGGGCCGTCGGCAGGTGCCCCTGCCCCGGTCGCGCTGCGTGTCCGGAAATCACGAGACAGGTTGGTGAACCGGACCCGCCCGGCTGTGTCAAGATGATCGCACGGCCGGCTTGACGCGGACGCGATCACGCGCCGCGCTGCCCGGTCCATTCCCGACTCTGGAGGCGAGAGCGTGCGAGCTGTCCTGCGCTGGACCGGGTGGATCGTCGCCGCGGTGCTTCTCCTGGCGGTGCTGGCGGGTGCCGCTGGCTACCTCTATGTACGCCAGTCGCTGCCCCAAACCGAAGGCGAATTGCGCCTGGAAGCCCTCGACGCGCCGGTGGCGGTAACGCGCGACGGGCGGGGCATTCCGACCATCGGCGCGCAGTCGCGCACGGACGCGCATGCGGCGCTGGGCTTCCTGCACGCCCAGGACCGGCTGCTCCAGCTCGCGTTGGTGCGCCGTGTCGCCCACGGCCGGCTGTCAGAGGTGGCCGGCGCGGGCACGCTGCGCTTCGACAAGCTCATGCGCATCCTGGGCTTCCGCGAGCTGGCGGAAAAGCAACTCACGCGGCTCAGCGAGCCCACACGTACCGCGCTCCAAGCCTATGCCGACGGCATCAACGCCTTCCTCGACCGCGATCCGGTGATGCCGCCCGTGCTTCAGGCGGCGGGGAAGCCCGAGCCGTGGACCGCCGCCGACAGCCTGGCGTGGCTGCACATCATGCAGCTCCAGCTTTCGGGCAACTGGCGCGAGGAGATTACCAACACGCGGCTGGCGGAGCGCCTGTCGCCTTCGCGGATCGACACCCTGCGCCCCAGCTACCCCGAAACCGCGGCGACGACGATCCTGGCCGCGCTGGATGCGCCCTTGGGCGAGCTTGCTGGCATTCTCCCCGACGGCACCACGAACGTTTCGGCCTCCAACGCCTGGGTGGTGGACGGGCAGCGCACGGCGAACGGCGCGCCCATCCTGGCGAACGACCCGCATCTCAAGCTGCAGACGCCGGGCTACTGGTACCTCGCGCGCGTCGAGACGCCCGATGGCACGCTCGTGGGCGCGACCTCCCCCGGCACACCGTTCCACATCGCCGGCCGCAACCGGAACCTCGCCTGGGGCCTG
>Ga0207714_1000048_pt1 | contig 68921 bp, 66 predicted proteins | sample PonA232FremontCA_2_FD_187270 | JGI IMG/M metagenome (GOLD analysis project Ga0207714, IMG submission 187270) | Marine sediment microbial community from Fremont, CA, USA - Pond A23 Sediment 2 (SPAdes) | ecosystem: Environmental > Aquatic > Marine > Unclassified | place: USA: Fremont, California... | reverse complement strand
GGAGGGTCAAGCAAGTGCTGTAATTTCCGTGCGGTTCCTCCGTACGGCCCGATGTGACGAGGAGGGGCGCATGGCCCGCATTACCGTTCAGGATTGTCTGGAAAACGTTGATAATCGTTTCGAGCTCGTGCTGACCGCCTCCCGGCGGGCCCGGCAGGTTTCGCTCGGGGCCGAGCCGCGCGTCCCGCGCGAGAACGACAAGCCGACGGTGATCGCCCTGCGGGAAATCGCGGAAGGCCTGGTCGGCCGTGACGTGCTCGACGAGCCGGAAGCCGATTCGCTGCCGGAGGCCGCCACCGAAGAGGAATCGACCGAGGCCGTTGCCGCCGACGCCGCGGCCACGGATGAGGCGGCGGACATCGGGGCCGCGACCGCATCCACCGAGGAGGCGGAGCAGCCGTCGGACGAGGCCAAGGCCCCGGACGAGGGATCCGCCGAAGAGACCTGAGCGCCGTCCCGCCTTCCGGGGCGCGCGGGTCGGAGGCCGAGGCCATGTCGCCGTCTGCCCGCCGCGTAGCCGAAGAGGAAGCGACCGGCCGCCGCATGGCGCCGGTCGCGGAAGGCCGCTACACGATCGATGACCTCTGCGCCGAACTCGAGCCCCGCCTCGACGCCGACGCGCTCGAACGCATCCGCCGTGCCTACGCCTTCGGCGCCCGGGCCCACGAGGGCCAGCAGCGGCTGACGGGCGAGGCCTATATCACCCATCCCCTGTCGGTCGCCCGCACCGTCTCCGAGCTCTCGCTCGATGCCGACAGCATCATCGCCGCGCTGCTGCATGATGTCCTGGAGGATACGAGCGTCCCGCGGGAACGGATTGAGGCCGATTTCGGCGAGACCGTCGCCCGCCTGGTCGACGGCCTGAGCAAACTCACGCACCTCAGTTTCAACTCGCGCGCCGAGCAGCAGGCGGCGAATTTCCAGAAGATGATGCTGGCGATGGTCGACGACATCCGCGTCGTGCTGATCAAGCTCGCCGATCGCCTGCACAACATGCGCACCCTCGACGTGATGCCGGTGCACAAGCGCCACCGCATCGCGCGCGAGACGCTCGATATCTACGCGCCGATCGCGAACCGGCTCGGCATCAATACGCTCAAGCACGAACTCGAGGACCTGGCCTTCGCGGCGCTGTATCCGATGCGCTACCGCATCCTGGCCGAGGCGGTCCGCCGCGCGCGCGGCAACCGCAAGGAGCTGATGCAGAAGATCGAGATCGTGATGGTCGAGCGCCTGCACCAGGAGGGACTCGACGCCCGCGTAATCGGGCGCGAGAAGCCCCTCTACAGCATGTATCGGAAGATGCGCGAGAAGCACCTCTCGTTTCATGAGGTGTTCGACAAGTTCGCGATCCGCGTGATCGTCGACAGCGTCGATACCTGCTATCGCACGCTCGGCCTGCTGCACAATCTCTACAAACCCGTGCCCGGGCGCTTCAAGGATTACATCGCGATCCCGAAAGGCAACGGCTACCAGTCCCTGCACACGGCCCTGTTCGGTCCGCACAGCATCGCCATCGAGGTCCAGATCCGCACCGCCGACATGGATCGCTTCGCCGAATCCGGCATCGCCGCGCACTGGCTCTACAAGTCGCGCGGGGACGATGCCGAGCACCCGCTCAAGACGCACGGGCCGGCGCGCGAGTGGCTGCGCAGCCTGCTCGATATGCAGCAGTCGACGGGCAGCTCCGTGGAGTTCCTCGAGCACGTCAAGATGGACCTGTTCCCCGACGAGATGTACGTGTTCTCGCCCCGGGGAGATATCTACAAGCTGCCGGCCCAGTCCACCGTCATCGATTTCGCCTACGCGGTGCATTCGCAGATCGGCAATACCTGCGTGGCGGCGAAGATCGACCGGCGGCTGTCGCCGCTGTCTACGCCGCTCACCTCGGGTCAGACGGTCGAGGTCGTCACCGCGCCGGGCTCCACCCCGAGCCCGCTATGGCTGAACTTCGTCGTCACCGCCAAGGCGCGCAGCGCCATCCGCCACTATCTCAAGCACCAGGCCACCGAGGAGGCGACAGAGTTCGGGCGGCGGCTGGTGCGCCGCCACCTGGACCGCTACGGCATGACGATCGACGCGATCGAGCCGGAGCGCATGCAGCGCACCCTCACCGAGTTCGGCTATCGTGATGCCGAGCAACTGTGGATCGAGGTCGGCCTGGGCAATCGCCTGCCGAGCCAGGTGGTCAAGCGCCTGGTGCCGGAGGATCGTGCGGCGGATAACCAGCGCAACCGTGAAAAGCCCGGTGTAGAGCCGGTCCTGCTCGAGGGCGGCGACAGCATGGTCGTCTCGTTCGCCCGCTGCTGTCGGCCGATCCCCGGCGATAACATCCAGGGCTTCCTCTCCGCCGGCAAGGGCGTCGTCATCCATCGCGCGGACTGTTCCAATGTCGCCGACTATCGTCGCCGGCCGGACAAGTGGCTGCCGGTGGAGTGGGCGCCGGATGTCGAGGGCGAGTTCTCCGCGTGCATCATGGTCGAGGTCATGGACCGCCGCGGCGTGCTTGCGCGTGTCGCGACCCTGATCTCCGACCAGGGCGCCAATATCGAACACCTGGAGTTCGAGGACCGCGACCGCATGACCTCCGTGCTCCGCCTGGTGTTGTCCGTAAACAACCGCGTTCACCTCGCCCGCATCATCCGCACCCTGCGCCAACTCCCCGCCGTCATGCGCGTCCGCCGCGAGACCCGCTGATTTACCGATCCCGGTCTCGGGGACGAAAAAGCGAACCACGAATGAACACGAATGGGTCTCCGGGGCATGAAGGGCTTCCGGGAGCTCCGCTGAGACGCTTGCGCAGAGCGACGTCTTGTTCTGAACCACAGATAGACACAGATGGACACAGATAAGGTCAAAACCGGCGATGAAGTGAGATCACGCCTTCGCCGTCTGCCATTGAGCGCCTTTGACTTTATCTGTGTCCATCTGTGTTCATCTGTGGTTCCCATCCCCCTCTTCATGCCCCCTACGCCCTCCGCGAAGCTCCGATACCCTCTCGGCCCCTGCGGCAGCCATTCGTGTCCATTCGTGGTTCTTAACGGTCTCTGCAACAAGCACGAGGGGCCTCGCCAGCGGGGCGTGTGCTTTGTACACTCGCGCATCCGCGCTTGCCTACTGATCCGGAGTTCGACATGACCCGACGCGTGATTCAGACCGATGCCGCGCCCGCGGCGATCGGGGCGTATTCCCAGGCCGTGGTGACCGGCGATACCGTCTATGTCTCTGGCCAGATCCCCCTGGTGCCCGAGACGATGGAAATCGACGACGGCGATATCAACGTGAAGATCCGCCGCGTGTTCGCCAACGTCCAGGCCGTCACCGAGGCCGCCGGTGGCCGGCTAGATCAGGTCATCAAGCTCAACGTCTACCTGACCGACCTGAGCAACTTCCCGATCGTCAACGAGGTGCTGGGCGAGTTCTTCGACGAGCCCTACCCGGCGCGCGCGGTCGTGGGCGTGGCGGCGTTGCCGAAAGGCGTGCCGGTCGAGGTGGACGCGATCGTCTCGCTCGCCGACTGAGTTCGTGACCCAGGCCGAGACGACCCGGGCCGAGACGACGCCGGTCACGGCGCTGCCCGGGGTCGGTGAGCGCCTCGCCGAGCGCCTGGCGCGGCTCGGCCTGGCGAGCGTCGCGGATGTCCTGTTCCATCTGCCGCTGCGTTACCAGGATCGCACGCGCGTACGCCGGATCGGCGAACTGCGCCCCGGCGATGAAGCGGTCGTCGATGCGACGGTCGAGCACGCGAGTGTCGTCCATGGCCGCCGGCGTGCACTGGCGGCGCGGGTCCATGACGGCACCGGTGGCCTGACGCTGCGCTGGTTCCACTTCGCGGAGCGCCAGCGCCAGCAGCTGGTCCATGGTGCCCGCATCGCCCTCTATGGCGAGGTCCGGCATGGGCCCTCGGGCCTCGAGATCGCGCACCCCGAATACCGGTTGCTCGGCCCCGATGCGGCGCCGGCGGTCGATGACGCCCTGACGCCGGTATATCCGGCGACCGAAGGCGTAGGCCAGGCGACGCTGCGGCGCGTGACCACGGCGGCGCTCGAGCACATCGGGCGCGGGGTATCGCTGGCGGACCCGCTGGTCGACTTTGCCCCGGACGGTCTGCCGTCGTTGCATGCGGCGCTGGTGACCGTGCATCGACCGCCGCCCGATGTCGACACCGCGGCGCTGCTCGCCGGCAGCCATCCGGCCTGCCGCCGGCTCGCGTTCGAGGAGCTGCTCGCGCATCACCTGAGCCTGCTGCGCCTGCGCCAGCGTGCGCGCTCGCGTTCGGCGCCGTTGCTGGCGGGCGACGGCCGACTTTCCGGGGCCCTGCGCGCCGCTCTGCCGTTCGCGCTGACCGGCGCCCAGGAACGCGTCGTGCGGGAAGTGGAGGCCGATCTGCAACAACCCTGGCCGATGCTGCGGCTCGTGCAGGGTGATGTCGGTTCCGGCAAGACGGTCGTCGCCGCGCTCGCTGCCCTGCGGTGTATCGAGGCCGGGTATCAGGCCGCGGTCATGGCGCCGACCGAGGTGCTGGCGGAACAGCATTACCGGAGTTTCGCCGCCTGGCTGGAGCCGCTCGGTATCCGCATCGGCTGGCTGACGGGCCGGCTCGCAGCCGGCGCGCGGCGGCGCGAGTCTGAGGCCATCGCCAGCGGCGAGGCCGGCGTCGCGATCGGCACCCACGCGCTGTTTCAGGAGGACGTCAACTTCGCGCGCCTGGGCCTGGCGGTGATCGACGAACAGCACCGCTTCGGCGTCCACCAGCGCCTGGCGCTGCGTGAGAAGGGGCAGGCCGGCGGGATCGTGCCGCATCAGCTGATCATGACGGCCACACCGATTCCGCGCACGCTGGCGATGACGGCCTATGCCGATCTGGACAGCTCGGTGATCGATGAACTGCCGCCCGGGCGCCAGCCGGTCGAGACCATCGCCGTGTCATCGACGCGCCGTGACGAGGTGGTCGCGCGGGTGCGCAGCGCTTGCGGGGAGGGCCGTCAGGCGTACTGGGTGTGCACGCTGATCGAGGTCTCCGAGGCCCAGGCCGGCCAGGCGGCCGCCGAGACCGAACAGGCACTGGCCGAGGCGCTGCCCGGGCTGCGGGTCGGTCTGGTCCATGGACGGCTCAAGGGGGCCGACAAGGAGGCCGTGATGGGGGCGTTCCAGCGTGGCGAGATCGATCTGCTGGTGGCGACCACGGTCATCGAGGTCGGAGTCGACGTGCCCAACGCGAGCCTGATGGTGATCGAGAATTCCGAGCGCCTGGGGTTGTCGCAGCTCCACCAGCTGCGCGGCCGGGTCGGGCGCGGGGCCGACGCGAGTCTCTGCGTGCTGCTCTACGAAGGGCCGCTGTCGGAAACGGCCCGCTCACGGCTCGGCACGCTGCGCGAGACCAGCGACGGTTTCCGGATCGCGGAGAAGGATCTGGAGCTGCGCGGACCCGGAGAGGTCCTGGGTACGCGCCAGACCGGGGCGGTCGGTTTCCGCATCGCTGAACCGATGCGCGATGCGGCCCTGCTGCCGCGGGTGCGCGAGTGCGCCGAATCCGTGCTCGGGGCGGATCCGGCGGCGGTCGATCTGCTGATCGCCCGCTGGCTGGCGGATGGGGAGCGCTATGGTGATGCCTGAGCGCTGCGCAGAGGAATCGAAGCGATGACGCCCACGCGCAATCCATACTGGTATCGGGCCGATGCGCTGCACCGCGGGCGCGTGCCGGCAGCGGTCCGCGCCTGGCTGTTCGCCGGCGGGTCGCTGACCGCGCACATCCGCGCGCGTTGCCCGGGGCAATTCCATCTGCGGATTCTGCGCCAACGGGTTGCTCCGCCGCGGCGCGACGAGGCCGCGCTGCTGGGGATTCCGCCCGGCGGGCGCGCCCTGGTGCGCGAGGTCGAATTGTGCTGTGATACGCGCCCGCTGGTCGTCGCCCGGACCATTATCCCGCTCGCCAGCCTGCGTGGTCGTCAGCGGCGCCTCGCCGGGCTGGGGCGGCGACCGCTGGGTGCGCTGTTGTTCGCCGATCGCAGCGCCCGGCGCGAGCCGTATCAGATCGCCCGTTTGACGCTGCGCCAGGCGGGGATCGCACGGCCATCACCGGTCGACGTGCCGGTCTGGGGCCGACGGGCCGTGTTCCGGCTCGGCGATGTGCCATTGCTGGTGAGTGAATTCTTTCTGCCGGTACTGCACGACACGGGTGCTGGCTGATCCGCTGGGCGGCGTCTACGCAGGCGTATTATCCTTGAATATCGGAATGCCGGATCTTTGTGGCCTCGCGGTACCTGTCGAGCGCCAGAACCAGGGAACGAATCATGTTGTCCAGTCACAGTATCCGTCGCGGGAGCGGCTTCACGCTGATCGAGGTGATGGTGGTCGTGGCGATCCTCGCCATTCTGGCCGCCGTCGTGGTCCCGCGTGTTATGGACGAGCCGGCCAAGGCGCGAAAGGCCAAGGCGGCCCAGGATATCCGCGCCATCGAGAGCGCGCTTGATCTCTACAAGCTCGACAATTTCCGCTACCCGTCCACGGAGCAGGGCCTCGAGGCGCTGGTGGAACGGCCGACAAGCGGGCCGGAGCCGAAGAATTACAAGGAGGGCGGTTATCTCCGCCAGGTGCCCCGCGACCCCTGGGGCAATCCGTACCAGTACCTCAATCCCGGCGAGCATGGCGAGATCGATATCTATTCGTTCGGCGCCGACGGCTCTCCCGGCGGTCAGGACGAGAACGCGGATATCGGCAACTGGAACACCGACGGCGGGGGCTGAATGCAGGCCCCCGGCGCCGCGCCGCCGGCTTGGTGGCCACCACGATGACTCCTGGTCTGCGGACCACCCGCGGCTTCACGCTGATCGAACTGGTGGTCGTACTCCTGCTCGTGGGCCTGCTCGTGTCGTTCGCTATGCTGAGCGTGGGCGGGCCGTCGCCGCGTGACCTCCAGCGCGAAGAGGCTCAGCGGATCCTCGCGCGCATGGACCTCGCGCGCGAGGAAGCGGTCATGCAGGCGCGTTCGCTCGGTGTGCGTTTCGAGCGCGACGGCTACCTGTTCTATGGCCTGGGTGAGCAGCAATGGCGGATGCTGGAGCAGGGCGGTCTGCTCGATCCGCACGAGTTGCCACAGGCCATGGCCATCGATGTCGAGATCGACGGCCTCGACGTCGAGCTCTTCGGTGGGGAGGGGACGGCCGAGGAGGAGGACGCCGTCCGGCCGCAGATCTTCTTCCTCGCCGGCGGCGAGATCGTCCCGGAATTCTCGATTCGTATCCTGTCTGACGACACCGACACCGAGTACCGCATTCAGCCGGGCGACGAGCAGTGGCTGACGCTGTCGGAGCAGCGGTTCTGATGCCGTTGCGGCGTTCCGTGCGGGCCCGCGGTTTCACACTGCTCGAGGTCCTGGTGGCGCTGTTCGTGTTCGCGGTCGCCATGACGGTGCTGGTGCAGTCGGGGACCCATCGGGCGCAGAACCTCGACTACCTGCGCGATCGCACCCTGGCGAGCTGGATCGCGGCGGATCGGATTACCGGGATTCGGCTGGAGCCCGACGGTGTGGATACCGGCAGCCGCGATGGCGAGGTCGACATGGCCCGGCGCACGTGGCTGTGGGAGGCCGAGGTGAGCGCGACCGAGGACGACACGGTCCGGCGGATCGAGGTCGCCGTGCGCCTCGACGAAGACAGCGAGCCCATCGCCCGAATGACCGGATTCGCGCCGATACCCGACGTCGTTGCGGACGCGGACGCCGATCCGGATGCGGAGGGCGGCCCTTGACCCGGCGCGGTTTCACCCTGCTGGAACTGCTGGTGGCGCTGGCGATCTTCACGGTGATCGGTGCGGCCGCCTACACGGGGCTGTTCGCGGTCCTCGATGCCCGCGAGGCGACGCGCGCGCAATCGGATCGCCTCGCCGCGGTTCAGTACGCCGTCGACACGCTTGTCGAGGATCTCGCCCAGGCCACAAACCGGTCCGTGCGCAGCGTGCAGCCGCGTCAGCGCGCGCCGCTGTATGCACCCGGCCCCGACATCGAACCGCTGCTCGCCGTGACCCGCGGCGGCTGGCCCAATCCCGCCCGCCTGCCGCGCAGCACGCTCGCACGCGTGGAATGGCTACTCGACGACCAGCAACTCGTGCGCCAGACCCGCGCGCGGCCGGATACGCCGGCGCAGGTGGAACCCGTGCGGCGGCGGCTTCTGGAGCGCGTCGATGGCGTCACGCTGCGTTTCCGGGACGGCGAGGGCGAGTGGTCACCACGCTGGCCGCCGCTGAACGTGCCCGATGCCGTAGCCGACATGCCGCGCGCGGTCGAGGTGACGCTGGAACTCATGGACTGGGGGGAGATCCGGCGTCTGGTGGCACTGCCGCGCCCCGCCGCGGACCGCCCACCGGTACCCGCAGAGCCGACCGGCGGTCAGGGGGTGCAGCAATGAAGGGCGAGCGCGGCGTCGCGCTGATCACCGTGCTCTTCGTGGTCGCCCTGGCGACGGCCGCGGCCGCCTCGATGACCGGTGACCACCAGTTCGACATCCGTCGCACCGGCAACCGGATCGCGCTCACCCAGGCGCACCAGATCGCTCTCGGCGGCGAATCCTGGGCGATGGGGATCCTCGCGCGCGACCGGCGCGGCGAGGGGCAAACGACCTCGGGCGGCAGCGACCCGGACCGGAATCCGGACATCGATAGCCTGGACGAGGTCTGGGCGCAGGATTTGCCGCCACTGCCCATCGAAGGGGGGCAGGTGACGGGGCGGATCATCGATGCCCAGAGCCGGTTCAACATCAACAGTCTGATGGTCGGTGATCGCGTGGATGCGACCGCGATCGCCCGCTTCGAACGACTGCTGCAGATCCTTGGCCTGGAGCGGGAGATCGCCCAGGCCGTGATCGACTGGCTCGACGCGAACAGTGAGACCACGTATCCCGGCGGCGCCGAGGACGATTTCTACGCCGCGCTTCAAGACCCCTACCAGGCCGCCAATCAACCGGCGGCAACGGCCAGTGAAATGCGGCTGATCCGCGGTATCGACGCCGCGGCGTGGCGCCAGCTGGCGCCGCATGTCACCGCGCTTCCAGAGGCCACCGACATCAACGTGAATACGGCGACACCGACGGTGCTGCGCATGATTGTCCCGGGGCTTGGCGAGGGCGAAGCGGAACAGCTCGCCGAACTCGTAGCGGAGGAGCCGTTCGACAGCGTGGATGCCTTCCGCCGCCATCCATTGGTACGTCAGGCGATCCAGCGGGGCGGCGGCGATGGCACCGAAACCGGCAATGAAACCGGTGCCGGCGACGCGCCCGGGGGCGTCGGAGGGGCGCTTGCCATCGGGACCTCGTATTTCCGTGTGCGGGTCGATGTGCAGATCGGCGCGATCGAGTACAGGCTTTATAGTTGGCTGGCCCGCGACGATAATGGCGCCTCTCGCGTATTCCGGCGCGCCCGGACGCCCAACTGACTGGATGGCGATGGAAATGGACATGGCGGCAGCGCAGGTGCGCATTTTTGCCCGGCGCCGACCAGCGGCGGATGGACCGGCCCGCATCGCGTGGACGACGGAGGGGCCATGGCGGGGGATCTGATCGTCCGCCTGGCGGCCACCGAAGACGATGACTGCGTGTGGCATGACCCCGAAGGCACCATCAGTGACCGCGGCCCGCTGAGCGCGGCCGCCGAGACGGCCGCAGGCCGGCGCGTTCATCTGCTGGTGCCCGGGGCCGATGTCCTGATTACCCGGGTCGCCGTCCCCGCAACGCAGCGCGCGCGTGCGCAGGCCGCGATCCCCTGGGCGCTCGAAGACCGGTTGGTCGACGCTGTCGAGTCGCTCCATTTCGCGCTCGGCCGGTATCACGATAGCGGCGAATGGTCTGTAGCGGTCGTCGCCCGGCGTACCCTGGACGCCTGGCTGAAGCGCTGCGCGATCGCGGGTATCGAGCCTGTGTCGGCGCGCCCCGAGCCATTGGCATTGCCCGCGCCGGCGACGGATGAATGGATGGCGCTGGAGGAGGCCGGCTCCGTCATTGTGCGCACCGCCGAGGATGGCGGCTTCGCCTGTGACCCGCAGATGCTCATGGTGGTCGCCGGCGCCCGCGAAAAGCCGGGCCGGATCCGCCGGCTGGGCGCGGCCGGCGCGGAGTGGCCGCCGGACCTGGCGGCCGCGCTCGGGGCACCCGAGCCGATCGACGATCCGGCCACCGTGTTCAGCGATCGAGGCGGCATCGAGTTGCTGCAGGGTGCCTACAGCCGGCGCGAGCGGACCGGCCGTCAACTGCGCCGGTGGCGCCTGCCGGCGGTCATCGGTGCCGCGCTGCTCGCCGTCGTAGGTGTCGATCTCGCGCTCGATTATGCCGAGCTCGGAGCGCGTGAAGCGCAACTGCGCGAGCGGATGCAGACGATCTTCGGGCAGGCCTTCCCCGATGTGCAGGAGGTCCAGGATCCGCGGGCGCAGATGGCGGCACGCCTTCGCTCTCTGCGCGATGGAGGCGACGGCGGCGCCGATTTCGCTGAACTGCTCGCGCGCGCCGGCGGTGTGCTGGCCGAGGACTCCGACGCGCGGCTGACCGGCCTGACCTGGCGCGGCGCTACGCTCGAGCTCGAGATCGCGGCGGACGAGCTGCAGGTGCTCGACCGCGTCCAGCGCGGGTTCACCGAGGCGGGCCTTGGCGCTGAACTACGGGGTGCCGATCGGGGTGCGGACGGCATCGATGGCCGGATCACCGTCACGGAGGGTGGGGCATGAAGGACTGGTTCCAGTCGCTGGCACCGCGCGAGCGCCGGATCGTGCTCGGTGGCGGGGGCGTACTGCTGCTGGTGCTGATCTATCTGCTGCTGGTTGAGCCGATCATCGTTGCATTCGCCGAGCGCGAGCGCCGGGTCGCGACGCTGACACAGCAGCTCGAATGGATGCGCGATGCCTCGGCCGAGGTCGCGGATCTGCGCGCCGGCGGTGCCGACGTGAGCGCCGACGGCGATACCCGGCCGCCCTATCTCGCGATCGATACCGCACTGCGTGGTGCCGGCCTGCCCGACCCCGGGCGGCTGGAACCGGTGGGCGATGGCGGTGCCCGCCTCGAGTTCGAGGCGGTCGCGTTCGATCCGCTGGTGCGCATCATCGGCCGCTTGCGCTCCGAGAGCGGGCTGCGGGTGACCCGGGCGCGGATCCGGCGCCTCGAGGCGTCCGGAGAGGTCTCCGCGCAGTTCACGTTCGAGCGCACGGGTACATGAGGCGACGTATCGTACTGTTCGCCGGCGTGGCCCTCCTCGCCTGGCTTTCCGGGCTGGCCGCCCAGCTCCCGGCCGCCCGTGCCCTGGCGTGGTTCGCCCCGCAAGGCGTTAGTGCGGCCGGCGTCAGCGGGACCCTGTGGCAGGGGCGCGCGGTACGCATCGATACGGGCGGATCGGCGGCGCTCAGGAGCGCAGCCTGGGAACTGTCGGGCTGGCAGCTGCTGCGCGGGCGCCTGGCCGCGGACACGCGGTTCCGGCTTGCGGGGCTGCAGGGCGAAGGCTATCTGGCCGGCGGGCTCGGCGGGCGGATCGATGCGGATGGGCTCGCCCTGCGCGGGCCCGCCGCGGGCGCGGGCGCGCTGTTCCCCGGCCTCGGTGTCGAACCCGCCGGGCAGTTGCTGGTGCGTGTGGAGGCGGCGACGCTGGCGGACGGCCGGATCGAACGGCTGGCGGGCCGGATGCAGTGGAGCGAGGCCGCGCTGCGTGCCCCGTTCGATCTCGAACTGGGGCGGGTGCGTGCGAGCATCGAGGCGGCGGGCAACGGTGGCGGCTACGTCATCGAGATCACCGGCGAGGGGGGCGCGCTGGATCTCGCAGGTACGGTCGATCTGCAGCCGGATGGCCAATACCGGGCTGATCTGCGGCTGACGCCGACCGCGAGCGCGCCCGATGGCCTGCGCGAGACACTGGGTCTGGCCGCGCAGCGCGACGGCGACGGTTTCCGCGTGCGGCGCAGCGCCCGCCTGATGCTGCCCGAGGGCGGCTGACGGCGGTTAGCGACGAGGATCGCGCGCGCCGGGCAGGAGCACATCCAGGTGATCGACGGCCGCAAACCCCTGGAGCGGATTCGCCGGGGCCGTGCTGTCGGGCAGGCGTATCCCCACCAGATGGCCGATGCCCCAGTCGCGGGCGGCCGCCAGCACGTGCGGATTGTCGTCGACGAACAGGGTGCGCTCGGGCCGAAAGCCCTCGCGCTCGTGCAGGCGATCCCAGAACGCGGCGTGCTCTTTCGGTGCCCCGAAATCGTGGGACGTGTAGCGGGCCTCGAAGCGGGCGCCGAGCGCCAGGCGCTCGAACTTGAATCCCATACTGCCCGGGTGCGCGTTGGTCGCCAGCACGCGCCGTTTGCCGGCGGTCCCGAGCGCGTCGAGGAATTCTGGCGCGTGCGGACGCCAATTCACCAGGTGGCCGACCTCGTGTTTGAGCGCGACCAGGTCGAGCTCGAGTTCGCGCTGCCAGTAATCGAGGCAGTACCAGTCAAGCGTCCCCGCCACCCGTTCATAGCGTCGGCGCAGTTCGGCGCGGGCCTCTTCGTCGGACAGATCCCAGTGCGCGGCCAGACGCTGCGGCAGATGCTCCAGGAAGAAGTGGTTGTCGAAACGCAGGTCGAGCAGCGTGCCGTCGAGGTCGAGCAGCACGGTGTCGATCGTGTCCCACGGCAGCGGGATATGCGGGGTGGCGTCCATTGCGGCAATGTACTGCCTTTGGACATACAGAGTCCAAGAATCCCCCGGTTGCCGCTCCAGGGCGGACCTGCCATGCTCGCGGGCTTGCCCCGGGGCGCCAGACCGGGGCGCGAAACGGATGCCACGCCGCGTATGACGAACAAGCCCGAAATCCTTGCCTCACGGGTCATTGCACGCAGTCGTCTGTTCGAGATCCAGGAGGTCGATCTGCGTTTCGCCAACGGGACCGAAGTCCAGTTCGAGAAGCTCACCAACCGCGGGTTCGGCGCGGTCCTCGTGGTGCCGATGCCTGGCCCGCGCGAGGTCCTGCTCGTGCGCGAGTACGGCGCCGGCGTGGACCGCTACGAACTGTCGCTGCCCAAGGGGCGCGTGGAGCGCGACGAGGATCCGCTCGCGGCCGCCAACCGGGAATTGCAGGAGGAGGTCGGTTACGGCGCCGGCCGCCTGGAATGCCTGACCGGGCTGACCGTGGCGCCGGGCTATCTGGGGCACGTGACGCAGATCGTGCTGGCGCGCGATCTCTACCCGTCCAGCCTTCCCGGCGACGAGCCGGAACCGCCCGAGGTGGTCGCATGGTCGCTCGACGATCTGCCGGCATTGCTGGCGCGGGTGGACTGTACCGAGGCGCGCACATTCGCGGCCCTTTATATCGTACGCGACCTGCTGAGCACGGAGACCGAGGGATGAGCCCGGACAACGAACTCGACGAAGTGATGCCGGACGTGATCGATCTGGCGGTACGCGCCGGCCACGCGATCCTCGGGATCTACAATGGCAGCGGTTATAAGGTGGAGAGCAAGGATGACCGCTCGCCGCTGACCAGCGCCGATATCGCCTCGCATCGGATGATTGTCGATGGACTCAAGGCGCTGCGTCCGTCGCTGCCGATCCTGTCCGAGGAGTCGGCGCATGTCCCCTTCGAGGAGCGCGGCAGCTGGGATCGCTATTGGCTCGTCGATCCGCTCGACGGCACGCGCGAATTCATCAAGCGCAACGGCGAGTTCACCGTCAACATCGCGCTGATCGAAGACGGCGTCCCGGTAATGGGCGTGGTCTACGCGCCGGTCATCGATGTGCGCTATGCCGGTATCCGCGGCCTGGGTGCGTGGAAGTGCGTCGGCGAACACGAGCCCGTGTCGATCTCGGTCTGCGCGTTGCCCGACGGGCCGGTGCGGGTGGCCGGCAGCCGCTCGCATTCGGACGAGCGCCTGCAGGCCTATCTCGACAAACTCGGCGAGCACGAATTGCGGCCGATGGGCTCGTCGCTGAAATCCTGCCTCGTCGCCGAGGGCGCCGCCGATCTCTATCCGCGCCTCGGACCCACCTCGGAGTGGGATACCGCGGCGGCGCAGGCGGTGGTCGAGGCCGCCGGCGGCCATGTCACGGACACCGACCTCAAGCCCCTGCGCTACAATCAGACCGACTCCCTGTTGAACCCGGACTTCCTGGTGTACGGCGACGCCAGCCGCGACTGGTCGCAGTACCTGTGAGCACCCGCTTCGATCGCCGCGGAGGTGCCGACACGCGGGGCCGCGGCTGATGGCGGGCGGGCGCGGCGCCATCGCCTGCGGCCATCCCGCGACCCGGGATGCCGCTGCCGCCATGCTCGAGGCGGGCGGCAACGCCTTCGATGCCGCGGCCGCCGCGCTCTGGACCGCCTGTGTCGCCGAGCCGGTCCTCGCGTCGCCCGGCGGTGGCGGTTTCCTGCTCGCGCAGCCGGCCGGTGAGCGGGCGCGGGTGTACGACTTCTTCGCGCACACCCCGGGCACGCGGCTCGATCCCGCCGACGTAGATTTCCACCCCATCCAGGCCGACTTCGGTACCACCCGGCAGGAATTCCACATCGGCCTCGGTTCCGCCGCCGCCCCCGGGATGGTAGCGGGGACCTGTGCCTTCCAGCGGGAACTGGGGCGCATGCCACGGCCTGAGGTCTTCGCCCCGGCGATCGCCTGCGCCCGCGATGGCCTGGCGATGAACGCCCTGCAGGCCTACATCGCCGATGTGGTCCGCCCGATCCTGGAGGCGACACCGGAGGCGCGCGCGATCTTCACGCCCGCGGGCGGGCCGCCGGCTGAGGGCGACCGCCATTCGATGCCCGAGCTCGGCGCATTCCTGGAAACGCTTGCGCATGAGGGACCGGACCTGTTTTATCGCGGCGAGGTCGCGGCGGCGATCGACGCGGCCTGCCGTGCCAGCGGCGGGCATCTGCGCCGCGGCGATTTCGAGGGCTATCGAGTCGAGCGGCGCGAACCCCTGGCGGTGGATTACCGCGGGCGACGCGTGCTGACGAACGCGCCGCCGGCGTCCGGCGGTCTGTTGATCGACTTCGGGCTGGAACTGCTGGCGGGCCTGCGGGGCGCGACGGACATCGACGCGCCGGAGCAGGCGCTGCGCATGGCCGCCGTGCTTGACGCGACCCGCCAGGCGCGCCTCGACGCCGGCCTCGATGCCGGCGTCACCGACCGGACCGCCCGCACGCTGCTGGACCCCGGGCAGCTCGAGCGCTACCGCGCCCTGATCGCGGGCCACCCGCCGTCGCACCGTGGCACCACTCACATCAGCGTCATCGATGCCCGCGGCAACGCCGCCGCCCTGACCGTCTCCAACGGCGAGGGCTGTGGCTGGATCGTGCCCGGCACCGGCTTCATGTTGAACAACATGCTGGGCGAGGCCGACCTGCAGCCGCGCGGCTTCGGCCAGTGGCCGACCGCCACCCGCCTGACCTCGATGATGGCCCCGACCCTGGTCTCGGATCGCGCCGGCGGTGAACTGCTGGCGCTCGGATCGGGCGGTTCAAACCGGATCCGCTCGGCCCTCCTGCAGGTGCTGGTGGCCCACCTGGATGGTGGCCTGCCGCTGGAGGCGGCGGTCGAGCGCCCGCGCCTGCACCTGGAGGGCCAGTGCCTGGAGATCGAGGGCGGCTTCCCCGCCGCCACGGTCGAGGCCCTGCAGCGCCAATGGCCCGAGCACCGGCTATGGCCGGGGCGCAACCTCTTCTTCGGCGGCGCCCACGCGGTCGCCGCCGGCCGCGACGGCTTCACCGGCGCCGGCGACCCGCGCCGCGGTGGTGTCGCTACGGTCGTGTCTTGATGGAGCTTCCCGATCATGCGGTGCCCGCTTGTGACGCCGTGTAATGAGGTTCTCGCCAGGGCGCGGAGGGCGCCAGGAATCGCGAAGAAAGGCGTAAAAAAACAGGAGCGGCCCTGGCCGCGAACCGGGTTCCGGTTGGTACAGCGTTCAGGGTTCCTGCCGCACGCCTGAATCGATTCGAATTGCTCTGCCCGGCTACACCGGTTCGCGAGCAAGCTCGCTCCTACAGGTTTGTTGGTTTCTTCGCGACCCTTTGCGCCCTCCGCGCCTTGCCGAGAACCTCCATTGCAGAACGTCCGCTACTACCCGTGACGGGCATGCAGAATACGGCGCTCTTCGCAAGACCCCCCTTCCCGCGCTACCATGGCCGGCTCACTTTACTGATGCGAGCGGAGCAGTCCGATGCAGATTACGCAGAACACCGTGGCCTCGATCGAGTACACGCTCAAGGACCAGGAAGGCGAGGTACTCGATACGTCCGAGGGCCGCGAGCCCCTGACCTACCTCCACGGCAGCGGCAACCTGGTGCCGGGCCTCGAGGCCGCGCTCGAGGGCAATGGCGAGGGCGACTCCGTGTCGGTCACCGTCGAGCCGGCCGAGGGCTTCGGCGAGCGCGACGAGAACCTCATCCAGCAGGTCCCGAAGACGGCCTTCGAGGGCGTTGATTCCATCGAGGCCGGCATGCGCTTCCAGGCCTCCGACGAGAACGGCCAGGGCCGCATCGTCACGGTCACCGAGGTCGCCGATGACCAGGTGACGGTCGACGCGAACCACCCGCTCGCCGGTGTACCTCTGAATTTCGACGTCAACGTCGTCGAGGTTCGCGCCGCCTCCGATGAAGAGATCGAGCACGGCCACGTCCACACGGGCGACGAAGAGGACCACTGAGGTCCTGCCACCGCGGCGTCGCCGCGGTGGCGCGCTTCCTGCGGTCGCAGGCCGGTCTCGGCCCGATAAGGGTGAGGCCCCATTGTAGGAGCGTTTCTACGGTACGGTGGCAGTCGCCGTACCGTCTTTCTTTCCTTCGCGTCTTGCCGAGGACCCGTAAAGCCGTCCCGATGGATCCATCGGCGGACCACTGCCCAGCAGCGGTCGCTTGGTTTATCCTGCGCCCGCGTCCGGTTTCCGATCGGGCCGCACCGGAGGCAGCGCGTGAAGACGATCGGCATCCTTGGTGGCATGAGCCACGAGAGCACGGCGCATTACTATCGCCTGATCAATGAGGGCGTACGTACGCGTCTCGGCGGGCTCCATTCCGCCCGCATAGCGCTGATCAGCGTCGACTTCGCCACGATCGAGCCGCTGCAGGCGGGCGATGAATGGGATGCCGCCGGTGCCCTGCTGGCGGCCGATGCCCGCCGGATCGAGGCGGCCGGGGCCGACTTCCTGCTATTGGCCACCAACACGATGCACCGCTGTGCCGATATCATCGCGGCGGCCATCGATATCCCGCTGCTGCACCTGGCCGACGCCACGGCGGAGGCGGTCGAAGCCGCCGGTGTCCGGCGCGTGGCACTGCTCGGCACGCGCTACACCATGGAACAACCCTTCTATCGCGAGCGTCTCGAACGGCGCGGGCTGCAGGTCGATGTCCCGAGTTCCGGCGACCGTGGCGAACTCAATCGGATCATCTTCGAGGAACTCTGCCAAGGCACCACCCGGGCTGACTCGCGCGCGACCCTCCAGCGCATGATCGACCATGCGGGTGGTGCCGGTGCCGAAGCGGTCATCGCGGGTTGTACCGAGATCACGATGCTGGTCGATGCGGCGGACAGCCCGCTGCCGCTGTTCGATACCACCGCGATCCACGCGCATGCCGCGGTCGCCAGGGCGCTGGAGGACGCGGCGGTATGAGGGCCCGCATCCAGCCGCTCCCGCGGAGCCGCACCCATGACTGCTGAACCCCGCCGGGACTGGCGCGAGACGTTCGCGGTCTATCGCCAGCCGCCCGTGATCACGATGCTGTTCCTCGGTTTCTCGGCGGGGTTGCCGTTCCTGCTGGTGTTCTCGACACTGACCGCCTGGCTGCGCTCCGAGGGGGTCGAGGTCGCGGCGATCGGCTTCTTTTCGTGGATCGGCATCCTCTACTCGATCAAGTTCTTCTGGGCCCCGGTGGTCGATCGACTGCCGTTGCCGCTGTTGACGCGTGGACTCGGTCAGCGCCGCGGCTGGATGCTGTTCGGGCAGCTGCTGATCATTGGCGGGCTCGCGGGGCTCGCCTTCAGCGACCCCGTGACGGCGATCGCGCCGGTGGTCGTGCTGGCCCTGCTGGTCGCGTTCGGTTCGGCGACCCAGGATATCGCGATCGACGCCTTCCGGATCGAATCCGCGGCCGATGAGATCCAGGCGGCGAACGCCGCGACCTACATGATCGGCTACCGGATCGGCCTGGTCATGGCCGGTGCCGTGGCCCTATACATTGCGGATTTCGTCTCCTGGACCGCGGCCTATCTGGCGATGGCGGGGCTCGTCTCGGTCGGTGTCGTCACCGTGCTGCTGCGTCCGGAACCGGAGAAGCGCATCACGCGCCATGTGCATGAACGCGAGCAACGGGTCCAGGACTACCTGCTCGCCAACGAACACCATTCGGTCCTGCGCCGGCGCATCATGGCCTGGCTGATCGGTGCCGTGGTCTGTCCGTTTGTCGATTTCTTCAGCCGCTACGGCCGCCTGGCCCTGGCGCTGCTGGCGCTGATCGGCATCTATCGCATCTCGGACATCTCGATGGCCGCCATGGCCAACCCGCTGTATCTCGATCTCGGGTTCTCGCTGAGCCAGATCGGGACGATCACCAACGTCTACGGCGTGGTGATGACCATCACCGGCGGGCTGGTCGGCGGCCTGATGGTTACGCGTTACGGCATCCCACGGATGCTGGTCATCGGCGCCGCGCTCACGGCGGTCACGAATCTGCTGTTCGCGGTGCTGGCCACGATCGGCGCCGAGGTGGCGATGCTGGTCGTCACGATCAGCGCCGACAATCTCTCCAACGGTTTCGCCAGCACGGTCCTGATCGCCTTCATGTCGAGCCTGACCAGCCGCGCGTATACCGCGACCCAGTACGCCCTGTTCTCCTCGCTGATGACCCTGCCGGGCAAGTTCGTCAGCGGTTTCTCGGGCGTCGCGGTCGAGGCCTGGGGCTATCCGTGGTTCTTCATCGCCATCGGCATCGCCGGCGTCCCCGCCGTCCTCCTCGCCGCCTGGTACGCCTGGAGCCGCGCCCTCGCCAACACCGAACCACCCGATGCGGTGCCTCGGGAAACGGGATAGAGGGCAGCGGTGAGAACCACAGATGGACACAGATGAACACAGATGGTGTCTGTGGCACCCGTCAGGTTTCGGGCGCTGGGCGGAAAGCGCACGGGGACGGTCGGCCCTGGAAAGAAAACCACGAATGAACACGAATGGGCTTGGGGTGACCGCGCGCCTCCGGAGCTTCGCTGCCGTTACGTGCAGGAATCAGGCGCAAATGCATAACCCAAAAATGGACTAAAAATGAACGAAAAATGGATCGGTGCGCGATCCGGAGTCTTTGGCAGCGCCTGAACCGAAGCGGTACGCGCAGATGCTTGCGCTTATCCTGGTGTGGCCCATAAGACCGATTTTTTGTCCATTTTTAGTCCATTTTTGGGTTATGGCATTTCACACCCGAACAGCGAAGCTCCAGAAGCGCAGGATGACCGCAAACGCCCATCTGTGTTCATCTGTGTCTATCTGTGGTTCCGAGAAAAAGCCTACGCAGACATCAGATCGAACTCGTAGTCCATGACCAGCGGCGCGTGGTCGGAGAAGCGGTCTTCGGTGTGGACCCAGGCGTCGCGGATGGTGTCTTTCAGGCTCGGGCTGACGATCTGGTAGTCGATGCGCCAGCCGACGTTCTTCGCCCAGGCCTGGCCGCGGTTGGACCACCAGGTATACAGCTGCGGGGTGTCGGGGTGGACGACGCGGAAGGCGTCGACCATGCCGATCTCGTCGAATACCCGGTCGAGCCATGCGCGTTCTTCCGGCAGGAAGCCGGAGTTCTTTTTGTTGTTCTTCGGGTTGGCGAGGTCGATCTCCGTGTGTGCGGTGTTCCAGTCGCCGCAGATGATCACGTCGCGGCCGCTGTCCTTCAGGTCCTGCAGATGCGGCAGGAAGCGGTCGTGGAAGCGCATCTTCGCCGCCAGTCGTTCCTCGCTGGAGGTGCCGGACGGCAGGTACAGCGAGGCCAAGACCAGGTTGCCGAAGCGCATCTCGCACCAGCGGCCCTCGCGGTCGAATTCGTCCAGGCCCAGCCTGTCGGTGACCTCATCGGGCTCGCGTCGCGCGTAGACCGCGGTGCCGCTGTAACCCTTTTTCTCGGCATCGCAGTAGTGGCACCAGTAGCCTTCCGGATGGAACTGCGGGTCGCTGAGCTGATCGACCTGCGCCTTGGTCTCCTGGATGCAGACCAGATCGGCGCCCTGCTGCGCCAGCCAGTCGTAGAATCCCTTGCGCGCGGCCGCGCGGATACCGTTGGCATTGAGGCTGATGACGCGCATGGTTCCTCCACTCGGAAAAGGCCCGGTATGATACGCGACCCGCAACGTCAGAGGCAGGGCACTCCATGCGCGACTATCAGCGCCAGTTTCTCGAACTCGCCGTTGAGCGCGGCGCGCTGCGTTTCGGCCGGTTCGAGCTCAAATCGGGCCGTGTCAGCCCGTACTTCTTCAATATCGGTGCGCTGGACTCCGGCGCCGCACTCGCGGGGCTCGGGCGTGCCTACGCCCACGCGATCGTCGATGCGGCCATCGACTTCGACATGCTGTTCGGCCCGGCCTACAAGGGCATCCCGCTGGTCTCGGCGACGGCGATCGCGCTGGCCGACCGCCACGATCTCGATCGGCCCTGGTGTTTCGACCGCAAGGAGGCGAAGGACCACGGCGAAGGGGGCAGTATCGTCGGCGCCCCGCTCAGCGGGCGCGTGGTCATTGTCGATGATGTCCTGACCGCCGGCACGGCCGTGCGCGAGGCCGCCGACCTGATCCGCACGGCGGGGGCGGAGGTCGCGGCCGTCGTGACCGCGCTGGACCGGCAGGAGCGGGGACTGGGCGAGCGTTCGGCGGCGGGTGAGGCGTCGGCCGCGCTCGATGCGCCGGTCGTCAGCATCGCCACGCTGGGCGATGTGCTGGACTATCTGGACGAATGCGGCGATCGGCCGGGCGATCGCGCCCAGATTGCCGCGTACCGCCAACAGTACGGCGGGCTGCATTGAGAAGCGGCACGCGTTTTGCTTCGCATGTCGAAGGGTGACCGGCCGAAGACGGTACCAGGGAGTCGGCATGACAGCGACGGATACATCGACCACGTACGTGGCTACCAGCGCCCTTATGCTGCTCGCACTTCTGTGGGTATCCGCTGTCGACGCGGGTGAACTCCACCGCTGGGTGGATGAGAGCGGGGAAGTCCACTATACGGACGCGCCGCCGCCCGAGTCGGCCCGAAGCGTTGACCCTGATAGAGCGCAGGAAGAGGAAGACGCCGCCGCCCGGGAGCGCGACGAGGCCGCAGCCGCTGAAAGCGCTGAGCAGGCGCGACGCGATCGCGTGCTGTGGGAATCCTATTCCAGCGTGGCCGACATCGAGCGCACGCGCGACCGCCGGCTCGAAGCGGTCGATGGCGAGATCGGTCTGGCGGAGCATCGCGTCGGACGTGCACGCGAGCGCACCGAGCGCTATGAGAGGCTGCTCGCCGATCTGCCCGAGGACAACGAAAACCGGGACGCGATGCAGCGCCAGCGCGCGGCGGCGCGTGAACGACTGGAACGACGACGCGATGAGCTTGAGCGGATCCAGGCCCGGCGCGTGCGGATGGAGGCCCGTTTCGCCCGGGAGATCGAGCGCTTTCGCGAGCTCGCGGCCGACCGCGAGGAGTAGACGTCGACCGGCCGACGCCGCTACAGGTGCACCAGCGTCCCGACACCGGAGTCGGTAAACAGCTCCAGCAGCACGGCGTTCTCCACTCGCCCGTCGATGATCTGCACCGCGCCCACGCCCGCTTCCAGCGCCTCGCGTGCGCACTGCACCTTGGGCAGCATCCCGCCGAAAATCCGGCCGCTGGCGATCATGTCGTCAACGGTGTCCAGACTGGTGTGCGTGATCAGGTCGCCGTCATCATCGAGGATGCCCGAGGTATTGGTCAGCAGCAGGAGTTTCTCCGCTTCCAGCGTGATCGCGACGCGGCTGGCGACCAGGTCGGCGTTGATGTTGTAAGAGCGGCCATGGCCATCGACACCGATCGGGGCGATCACCGGGATGAAATGCCCGTGCCCGAGCGTGTGCAGGATCGACGGATCGATCGATTCCACGGCCCCGACGTGCCCGAGATCGATGATTTCATCGGGCTGCTTCTCGTCGGCGACCGGCTCCAGCGGCGCTGCCCGGATCAGGCCGCCGTCCTTGCCGGTCAGCCCCACCGCCCGCCCGCCGTGCTGGCTGATCAGGCTGACGATGCTCTTGTTGACCTGCCCGCCGAGGACCATCTCGACCGTGTCCATGGTCTCGCTGTCGGTCACGCGCATGCCGGCGACGAAACGCGTCTCCTTGCCGATCGCCTCCAGCATCCGCCCGATCTGCGGCCCGCCGCCGTGCACGACCACCGGGTTCAGTCCGACCTGCTTCATCAACACGACGTTGCGCGCGAACGAGGTCTTCAACGCCTCGTCGACCATGGCGTTACCGCCATACTTGATCACCACCGTCCGCCCGGCGAGGCGCTGGATATACGGCAGCGCCTCGTTCAGCACGCGCGCGGTTTCGTGGCCACTTTGATCAATCATGAGTTCTTATCCGGGAAGTTGGAGACCACGGGTCGGGAACCACAGATGGACACAGATGAACACGGATTGACGTTCTGGGTCATCCAGTTGCTCTGGAGCTTCGCTGTTTGGGCTCAAAATGCATAACCAGAAAATGGACTAAAAATAAACCAAAAAATGGCTCCGTTCGTGATTCGGTGTTTTTGACAGCGCCTGAACCGAGGCCGCACCCGCGGATGCTTGTTCTTATTATGATGTGAACCGTAAGACCGATTTTTAGTCCATTTTTGGGTTATGCATTCGCTTTTGATCCCTGCACGTAACGGCAGCGCAGCTCCACTGGTTCCCCAAAGTTCATGCGTGGTTGTTTTTCAAAGCCCATCGTCCCCGCGCGCTTTCCGCGAAGCGCCTCAAGCGCAACGGTAACCAAAAACGCCATCCGTGTTCATCTGTGTTCATCCGTGGTTCTAAAACCCGTGTTCAGAACGGCAACTCCAGATCGGGCTGCACCGCCAGGATCTGTTCGCGGAAGGCGTTCTGGATGCGTTCCAGCGCTTCCTGCGTGTCGGCCTCGAAGCGGGTGACGATGACGGGTGTGGTGTTCGAGGGGCGGGCGAGGCCCCAGCCGTCGGTGTAGTCGACGCGCAGGCCGTCGATGCGCAGGATCGAGCGGGCGTCGTCGAAGCGTGCCTGCTCGGCGAATCGCTCCATGAACGCGAAGTGCGCGCCTTCCTCGGCGAACGCGATGGTGATCTCCGGCGTGTTGATGCTGTCGGGCAGCTCGGCGAAGACTTCCTGAGGAGCGCGCGTGTCGGCCGCGAGGAGTTCCAGCAGCCGGGCGCCGGCGTAGAGGCCGTCGTCGAAACCGGGCCAGCGGTCGCGGAAGAAGATGTGGCCGCTCATCTCGCCGCCGAGCGCGGCGTCGCGCTCGCGCATGCGGCCCTTGATGAACGAATGGCCGGTCTTGTACATCTCGCCGTCACCGCCGGCGTCGGCGATCGCCCGCGTGAGATGGCTGCTGCATTTGACGTCGTAGACGATGCCCGCGCCGGGGCGTTCGGCGAGTACGGCCCGCGTGTAGAGGATCATCTGGCGATCGGGCCAGATCACGTTGCCGTGACCGTCGACCACGCCGAGGCGGTCACCGTCGCCGTCGAAGGCGAGGCCGAGGTCAAGACCGTGCCCGCGGACGCAGGCGATCAGATCGGCCAGGTTTTCCGGCTTGCTCGGGTCCGGGTGGTGGTTCGGGAAGGTGCCGTCGACCTCGGCGTAGAGTGCGTGGACTTCGCAGTCGAGCCCCTCATAGAGCTGCGGCGCGACCGCGCCGGTGATGCCGTTGCCGCAGTCGATCGCGATCCGCAGCGGCCGCTTCAGGTGCACATCCCCGAACACGCGCGCGAGGTAGGTATCCGTGAAATCGTCGATGTCCTCGGCGGAACCGGTGCCGCTGGCGATCTCACCGGACTCGATCCGTTGCCGCAGCGCCTGGATGGCGCCGCCGGACAGGGTGTCGCCGCCGATCATCATCTTCAGGCCGTTGTAGTCCGGTGGATTGTGGCTGCCGGTCAGGACGATGCCGGTGCCGGTCTCCAGCGCGACGGTCGCGTAGTACAGCACCGGCGTCGGCACCGGGCCGATGTCGATGACGTGCATGCCGCCGGCGATCAGGCCCGCGCGCAGCGCTGACAGCAGGTCGGGCCCGGAGAGGCGGCCATCACGGGCGATGACCACGCGGTACTGATCCCGCGCCGCCGCTTCCGCGGCGAAGGCGCGGGCGATCGCGTCCACGCTCGCGCGGGTCAGCGTGTCGCCGACCACGCCGCGGATGTCGTAGGCACGGAACAGGCTGGGCGCGACGGCGGGTGTTGCTTCTTTCATCAGTTCAGTCCCTTCCGGAGGAGCCGAAACCGCCGCTGCCGCGGGCGGTCTGCTCGAAGTCGTCGACGATCTCGAACTCGGCCTGGATGACGGGCACGATCACGAGCTGGGCGATCCGCTCGCCCACTTCGATGGTGAAGGGCGTGTTGCCGCGGTTCCAGCAGGAGACCATCAGCGGGCCCTGGTAGTCGCTGTCGATCAGCCCCACGCCGTTGCCGAGAATAATGCCGTGTTTGTGTCCCAGCCCGGAGCGCGGAAGGATGGTCGCGGCCCGGTCACGGCGCGCGATGTGCAGCGCGATGCCGGTGGGGATCAGGGCGGTCGCGCCCGGCCCCAGCGTCAGCGGCGCGTCGAGGCATGCGCGCAGATCGACGCCGGCGGAGCCGTCGGTGGCATAGCCGGGCAGCGGGATCGATCCACCGATGCGCTCATCCAGGATCCGGATGCGATAGGTCTCTGCGCTCAAGTCGCTTTGTTCCGTTGTTCTTGCGTCAGTGACCGCACGCGCTCGGCGATCGCCATGATCAGTTCGCGCGCCAGGGTTTCCTTGTCCGCGGGGCCGAGCCGGACCGAGCCGTGCTCGTCGAACAGCTCGAGCGTGCTGTCGACATCGCCGAAACCGATCCCCGCGCCGACAGCGTTCGCGCAGATCAGATCGGCACCCTTGCTCCGCCGCTTGGCCTGGGCGTTTTCGGCCACCGTGTCCGTCTCGGCCGCGAAGCCGACGCAGTAGGGTCGTGGCGACCGCGCGCAGGCCTCGCCCAGGATATCCGGGTTGCGTGCCAGCGCCAGCGTCCGGCCGTCCTCGTCGCCTTTCTTGATCTTGCGCTCGGCGATCTCCGCGGGGCGATAGTCGGCCACCGCGGCGGTCGCGATGAAGATGTCGGCCGCTTCGAGATGCGTCGCGACGGCGCTCTGCATCTCCCGTGCGCTCTGCACATCGATACGCTCGACACCGGCGGGCGTCGGGCGCTGGACCGGTCCGCTCACCAGCGTCACGCGCGCGCCGGCGCGGGCGGCGGAGGCCGCGATGGCATAGCCCATACGCCCGCTGCTGTGATTGCTCAGGTAACGCACCGGGTCGAGCGCCTCAAGTGTCGGGCCGGCGGTGATCAGTACATGGTGGCCGGAGAGCACACGCGGCCCGAACACCTCGGTACAGTCGCTGACCAGCTCCGCCGGCTCGCGCATGCGCCCGCTGCCGGTTTCCCCGCAGGCCTGGTCGCCGCTGGCGGGCCCGAGGATGGTGACCCCGCGCCTGCGCAGGCATTCGACATTGGCCGCGGTGGCGGCATGCGCCCACATCCCCTGGTTCATCGCCGGCGCGACCGCGACCGGCGATTCCGTGGCGAGGCAGATCGTGGTCAGCAGGTCATCGGCGTGGCCGTGCGCGAGGCGGGCGATGCAGTCGGCACTCGCCGGGGCGATGACGATAAGGTCGGCCCAGCGTGCGAGTTCGATATGCCCCATCGCGGCCTCGGCGTCGGGATCGAGCAGATCGGTGTGGACCTTTTCGCCCGACAGCGCCTGGAAGGTGAGCGGCCCGACAAAGTCCTGCGCGGCACGGGTCATGACCACGCGCACCTGCGCGCCCGCCCTCGCCAAAAGGCGCGTGAACTCGGCGGCCTTGTAGGCGGCGATCCCGCCCGTGACCCCCAGCAGAATGCGGCGTTCGGCCAGTCCCGACATAGCGCGAAGTGTAGCAGACGGGGGCCCCGTTTCGCCGGTTCGGGGAGTCTCTTAAAAGCGTTTTCTCGCCAAGACGCCAAGCGCGCCAAGGGGAAAAACGGCAAGGCAGGGAAAAGGATATCGTTGACTGAGAAGCGTGCTCCCGGGATTTCACGGCTTTACGACTATCCTGGAGGAACCCGACTTCGAATTCTCGTCGCTCGTCAGTCATGACTCTCGTGCTGCATTACGCTCGTAATCCTCTAAAGCGCTATTTTTCTTTTTCCTTGGCGCGCTTGGCGCCTTGGCGAGAAAATGCTTTTCACGCGCGTAGCTTCCGGACTGCATATCACGCAGTCCGATTCGCCAGCCGGCATCCAGCGCCGGTACACTCGCGGCGGCCGTGATGGCGCGCGCAGGAGAGGTTATTGGATCCCGTTCAGCTGCTCGTGCTCGCCCTGGTGCAGGGCATCACGGAATTCCTTCCGATTTCGAGCTCGGCGCATCTGATCCTGGTGCCGGTCATCACCGGCTGGCAGGACCAGGGGCTCGCCTTCGATATCGCCGTGCATCTCGGCACGCTGCTGGCCGTGGTCGGCTATTTCCGGCAGCGCGTGGCGCGCCTCGTGGTCGCGGGTGCGCGTGCGCCCTTCACGGGCGAGCGCGATGGCGATGCCCGCCTCGCCTGGCTGCTGGTCCTCGGCACGATCCCCGTCGGCCTCGCGGGGCTGCTGTTCAAGGACGTGGTGGAGACGACCCTGCGCGGGCCCCTGGTGATCGCCGCCGCCAGTATCGGCTTCGGGCTGCTGCTGTGGTGGTCGGACCGCGGCGGTGGCGGCACCCGCGACGAGGACAGCCTGAACTGGCGCGATGCCCTGTTCATCGGCCTGTTCCAGGCCATCGCCCTCATCCCCGGAACCTCGCGCTCCGGGATCACGATGACGGCCGCCCTGCTGCTGCGCCTCGACCGCGTCGCCGCTGCCCGGTTCTCGTTCCTGCTCTCGATCCCGGTGATCGTGCTGTCCGGACTCCTACAGGTCTACGAACTCATCGCGACTGGTGCGCCGGTGGATTGGGGCGTGCTCCTGACCGGCACGCTGTGTGCCGCGCTCGCGGCCTGGGCGTGCATCCATCTGTTTCTGCGCTTCATCGAACGCCTCGGCATGGCGCCGTTCGTCATGTACCGGATCGCGCTCGGTCTGGTGTTGATCTTCGTTTTCGCCTTCTGAGTCGGCACGATAGGTGGCAGGGCCAAGGGCCAAGGGCCAAGGGCCAAGGGCCAAGGGGCGAGGGCCAAGGGACGAGGGACGTAGGCCGGCTTTGAGCGGTCCGCGGCGCTGGATCCCGGCGGGATGCATGTCACTGCGAAATGCCGGCATTCCCCGGCGGGAGATGCCGACGCACATCCGAAACATGATGGACGCCGGCGAAGGCCGGCCTACACAATCCGTCGCCCTTCGCCCTGCCTCTGCGGTCTCGGTGAGTTCTCGGTCGCACATGGACAAGTCGCGCTTGGACGCGGTGAGGACCGGCCTCTATACTCCTGCGATTTGCCCGACGAACCGCAGGGAAGACCCACCATGACCGCGCAATCGTTCCGCCCGCCCGTCCGTACCCTTATGGGCCCCGGCCCGTCCGACGTCCATCCACGCCTGCTCGAGGCACTCGGGCGGCCGACCGTCGGCCACCTCGATCCGACGTTCATCGGTCTGATGGACGAGATCAAGGGGATGCTCCAATACGCGTACCGCACGGAGAATCGGCTCACGATGCCGATCTCTGCACCGGGTTCGGCCGGCATGGAGGCGGCGTTCGTGAATCTCGTCGAACCGGGCGACACCGTGATCGTATGCCGCAATGGCGTGTTCGGCGCGCGCATGAAGGAGAACGTCGAGCGCTGTGGCGCGACCGCGGTGATGGTGGAGGATGACTGGGGCTGCCCGGTCGATCCGGAGAAAGTCCAGGATGCGCTCAAGCGCCATCCGGAGGCGAAGATCGTCGCCTTCGTCCACGCCGAGACCTCGACCGGTGCCCGTTCCGATGCCGAGACGCTGTGCCGCCTCGCCCGCGATCACGATTGCCTGACCATCGTCGATGCGGTGACTTCCCTCGGCGGCATCCCGCTGGAAGTGGACCGCTGGGGCATCGATGCGATCTATTCCGGCACGCAGAAGTGCCTTTCGTGCACGCCTGGCCTGTCGCCGGTCAGCTATTCCGAGCGCGCGATCGAGGCGATCCAGAATCGCTCGACGAAGGTGCAGAGCTGGTTCCTCGACCTCAATCTGATCATGGGATACTGGGGCGATGGTGGCGGATCGTCGAAGCGGGCGTATCATCACACCGCACCGGTCAACGCGCTTTATGCGCTGCATGAGGCGCTTGTGATGCTGACCGAGGAAGGTCTCGAGAATGCCTGGGCCCGGCATCGGCATATGCACGAGGCACTCAAGGCGGGGCTCGAGGCGATGGGTATGTCCTTCGTGGTCGACGAGGCGTACCGACTGCCGGAACTCAACTCCGTGTGGACGCCCGCCGGCGTCGACGAGGCCGCCGTGCGCACCCGTCTGCTGCAGGAGTTCAACCTCGAGATCGGTGCCGGCCTGGGTGCATTCGCCGGCAAAGTGTGGCGCATCGGCCTGATGGGGCACAGTGCCCGGGCGGAGAACGTGATGCTCTGCCTCAGCGCGCTCGAGGCGATCCTCGGGGATATGGATGCCCCGATCGAGCGCGGTGCCGCGACCGGCGCCGCCCAGCGCGTGCTATGCGCATGACGATCCCGTTGGCCTGCGGGCCTTGATGGCGCGCCTGCACTACCGGCCGCTCTGGCTGGCGATTGGCTATGCGCTGGTCGCCGCCACGGCTTGGGGGTCCTTGACCCCGGTACCGCCGGAGTGGGCGTTCGCGCTCGGTGACAAGTTCCTCCACGGCGCCACCTACGTGCTGCTGACCTTCTGGTTCGGGCAGATCTATCGGGGTGCCGGGGCGCAGTTGCTGCTCGTTTTCGTGTTCAGCGTGTTCGGTGTCCTGCTTGAGGTGGGGCAGGCGTACGGCAGTGCGTACCGCCACTTCGATCTGGCCGATGCGGCGGCGAGCGCGCTCGGGGCGGTTATAGCATGGGGCCTGCTGCGAACCGCGATCGGTGGTGCCCTGACGCGGCTGGATGGCTGGCTGGCGGAGCGCGCCAGCGGTCGTGCCTGAGTGCCGCGCGGTGGTTCGCTACCGCGTGGATGCCGATACGGGAGTGCCGGCTGGCTTCGCCGGCGGGGGGTGCTTACCGCTGCCTGTCCGCGATCGACAGCAGTCGCTCGCGGGGCATCACGCTGGCGCTTCTCGACAGGACCGTCCCGTTCGCACCCAGTACCAGAACCCGGAAGGCGTCGGGATCGGGTAGCAGTTCGGCCGCAGTGTTCGGTGCAAGATTGAAACCGCGGTCATAGGAACCGACCGGGGTCCCGATGGCGAACAGGATGCCGTGTTCCTCGGGGTCGATACCGGCGGCGATCTTTTGCTGCTCCTGGAGGCGCTCATCGGCGAGCGTCGGTCCGAGGATGATGACCATGGTGGGGTCGAAGGAGATGTTGTAGATCAACGCCAGGCGGTCGCCGATATTCACGCTCTGATACGATTGGCCGAACGCATCATAGATCTTGATGTCTACCACTTCGGCGCTCGCCGTCGTCGCCCAGAGCGCCAACAGAACAACCCACAGTCGTTTCATTTTTTCCCCCGCCGGGTAAACGGCAGATTCATTCTGAACGACCGGCATGCGGCCGGCTACCCCCGTCAGCGCCAATCAGATGCGCGATGGCCGCTTTGCGGCGTCGCTCCAGTTCCTGCCCGAGCGCCCCTCCGCGCCAGCCCTCCGCCGCCAGGGTCGAACCGTTCACCGCCTGGATCGCGGCCAGTGCGCGTTCAAGCAGGTCGCGCCGTCGGCGCCACGCGTCATGGTCGTCACGGGCGGCGGCGATCGCATCGCATGCGGTCATGACCGCTTCGAAGTGATCCGGGCGGCGCAGGGCGTCGAGGCCCGAAAGCACCTCGTGAACGGTCGCCGGGTCCGCCGGTTCCATGGGTAGCTGGATACAATCCATGTGCCATTGGCTGGTCGCGCGCGCCAGTTCCAGCCACCGGCGGGGGATCGGTAGGCGTTCACCCAGTGCGGCCAGTGGGCCCTGTGGGGCGAGCGCGAAACACAGGCTCGCGAGCCGGATCGATGCGTCCGTGGTCGCCTGCGTCGCATGGTCCAGGGCCGTGGCCGGTGTTGGATCGGCGTCGGTCGCGAACAGCTGCACGAGTTCCGGCAGCACGCGAGGCAGTGCATCGCAGTCCATCAGGACCTCGAAGTAGCGCCTGGGTGCCGGGTCCGCCAGTGCCCGCGCGGTCTCCTGCCAGGCCCGTTCGGGGACCAGCCAGTCGAGTTCGCCGCTCGCGCTCATCGAGCGCATCAGTTCGCGGGTCTCGTCGGCGACCTGGAAGCCGAGCGGTGCGAAGCGGGCCGCGAAACGGGCCACGCGCAGGACCCGCAGCGGGTCTTCGGTGAAGGCGGGGGAGACGTGGCGCAGGAGCCGGGCCTCGAGATCGGCGCGTCCACCCCAGGGGTCGATCAGGTGGCCGTCGGTGTCACGGGCCATTGCGTTGATCGTCAGATCGCGGCGACCGAGGTCCTCTTCGAGCGTGACTTCGGGGCCGGCATGGAACGTGAACCCGTGGTAGCCATGGCCCGACTTGCGCTCCGTGCGGGCGAGGGCGTACTCCTCGCCCGTCTCCGGGTGCAGGAAGACCGGGAAGTCCCGCCCGACTCGCCGGAAACCGTCCGCCTCGAGTGCTTCCGGCGTGGCGCCCACGACGACCCAGTCGCGTTCCACCGGGTCGAGTCCGAGCAGTTCATCGCGTACGGCACCGCCGACCAGCCAGATTTGCATCGTCAGCAGGTCTCCCCGGTTGCAACGCGGGCCTTGACGGCGGCCCCGGCGGCGCCGCTCCGCGGCGGATCGTCCGGGCGGTGCCGGTGCTCCGCGGGTGGTCAGTCGGCACGCCCCCGCTGGCCCCGGCGTGCGGCACGCCGCAGTGTCTGGTAGCGCGTCTGGCGGTTCTCGTCGCCGATATAATGCGGCACCACCGCCTCGATCGGGGTCGGGCAGGTCGCGCCCTCGGGGCACACGCTGTCGACCTGGAGCGAGGCGTAGTTGTCGCGCGAGAACGGCTTGCCCGGGACGAACTCCAGCACGTTCGCCTGCCAACGCGCCAGCCGGTCCGGCAGTGGTATGACCAGTCGGTGCCAGCCCCTGAGGCGCTGGATATAGGCGACGATCTCGCGCAGCGTCCAGACCTCCGGACCGCACAGGTTGTAGCGCTGGCCGAAGGTCGCCCGGTCCCCCAGGGCGTCGCCCATGCGTTCGGCCACGTCGCCGACGTAGGCCGGAGCGAAACGGGCGTTCGGGCAGGCGAGGGGCAGCGCCGGTGCGATCTTCAGCAGCGCGGCGAACCGGTTGAACAGGCCGTCGTCGCGGCCGAAGAGTACCGATGGCCGGAAACTGGTCACCGCGATGTCGGGTTGACCGAAGGTGTGCACGTGATTCTCGGCCTCGCCCTTGGTGCGCAGGTAGTGGCTCGGTGCGCCACCCTGGTCGGCCCCGAGCGCGCTCATGTGGAGCAGGCGTTTGACGCCGGTCTTTTTGCAGGCGTCGAGGACCTTCTTCGACAGATCGACATGGACGTGGCGGAAGCCCTCGCCGCGGTGCCCACGCTCATTGAGGATGCCGACCAGATTGACCACGGCGTCGCGGTCCGCGAACAGACGCTCCAGGGTGTCGGGATCGTGCACGTCGCCCTCGACGACCTCGACGAACGGCAGGACAAGCAGCTGCTTGTGCCGCTCGCGCCGGCGCGTGATGACGCGGACATGCTTGCCCATGTTGTTCAGGCGGGTGACGAGGTGCCAGCCGACGAAGCCACCACCGCCGAGCACGCAGACGGAATCGATTCGCATGATTGTTGTTCCCGGTGGCGGGGCGCCGGGAATCGACGCCCTCTCCGTCTCAGGGGCCGCGGACGTGCGGCCGTTCACGCGACCCGCGGCGACCGTCCCTGGTGGACGCAACGGCCGTGGCGGGTCGCTCTACGCTCATGATACGCATGCGGTCCGCGTGCGCGAAGGCGAGCCGCTCAGCGCGTCAGGAAGACGTCTCCGAGGCACCGCTCGACTTGCGCCGCGGCCGGCGCTTGCGGTCGCCGCCACCGCCGTCACGCTGCCCGCCGCCGCGGGGGCCGCCCTTGCCCCGATCGCCGCCCTTGCGCCCGGCGCCGTCCTGGCGGCGGCGCTGCGGCGGTGCGGGTCGCGCGATCTCGGGCAGCAAATCGCTCGTGACCGCCGCGGTCGGCAGCTTGGTCTCGATGTATTCCTCGATCTCGGGCACATAGAATGCGGTGTCCTCGCAGGCGAAACTCACGGCATGGCCGCTCTCGCCGGCGCGTGCCGTACGCCCGATGCGATGGACGTAGTCCTCGCCGCTCTGCGGCAGATCGAAGTTGAATACGTGGCTGACCGCCGGGATGTGCAGCCCGCGTGCCGCAACGTCGGTCGCGATCAGCACCGGCAGGCGCCCCTGCTGGAAATCGGTCAACAGGCGCTGGCGCTTCTTCTGCGGGACCTCACCGGAGAGGACCGCGGCCTGAATGCCATTGCCCTCCAGGTTGCGCGACACCCAATCGGTGCCGCGGCGGGTATTGACGAAGACCAGCGCGCGCGAGGGCTGGAGTTTCTGCATCAGACCGATCAGCAGCGGGATCTTTTCGTCGTTGGCCGGGTGGTACAGCACCTGCTCCACGCGGTCCGCGGTGACCTGCTCGGCGTGCGACTGCACGTGCTCCGGGTGATTCATGTGCTCGAAGGCGAGCTCTGTCACGCGCAGCGACAGCGTGGCGGAGAACAGCATCGACAGGCGCTCGGCGGGTTCCGGCATACGCCGGAACAGCCAGCGGATGTCGCTGATGAAGCCGAGGTCAAACATGCGGTCGGCCTCGTCGAGCACGGCGACCTGCAGCTGGCGGAGGTCATACACGCCCTGCTTGAGGTAATCGATCAGGCGCCCCGGGGTGCCGATCAGCAGGTCGCAGCCGGCGGCGATGGCGTTGCGTTGTTTCTCGTAGTCGGTGCCACCGTAGGCCAGCGCGATCCGCTGGCCGGTGTGCGCGCCCAGCGCCTCGGCATCGCGGTGGATCTGGATCGCCAGTTCGCGCGTCGGCGCGACCACCAACGCGCGCGGCTGCGTCGCCTTGCGCTCCGCGGGGGCGGGGTGGCGCGCGAGGTGCGTGAACAGGGCGACCAGAAACGCGGCGGTCTTGCCGGTACCGGTCTGCGCCTGGCCTGCGACATCGCGCCCGCTGAGGGCGATGGGCAGTGTCTGGGCCTGGATCGGGGTGCAGCGCCTGAAGCCCGAGTCGTTGAGACCGCCCGCGACCTCGTCGGGGAGGTCGAATTGATCGAAGGTTACGTCGGATAGATGACTTTCGGTTGCCGTCATATACGCTCGTCGGCCCCGGAAATCATGGCACGGGTGTGTCTGGACGCACGGGGCATGGTGGACCGTGACCCCGACTCATCGACCGTACCCCGGGGGCGTACGCTTGCGCTCGATTTTGTCAGGATCGCGGGCGGTAAGGCACAATCGTGTCATACTTCTTTTCCCGCGACAATTTGGAGGCCCATACGTGAGCGAGAACATCCAGCAAGTCACCGACCAGAGCTTCGATGAGGACGTACTGCAATCGGATAAGCCGGTGCTCGTCGATTACTGGGCGGAGTGGTGCGGCCCCTGCAAGGCGATCGCGCCGGTGCTCGAGGAGATCGCGGACGATTATTCCGACCGGCTGCGCGTGGCCCAGTTGAACATCGATGAGAATCCGGATACGCCACCGCGCTACGGGATCCGCGGAATCCCGACGCTGATGCTGTTCAAAGACGGCAACGTCGAGGCGACCAAGGTCGGCGCCGTGTCGAAGTCCCAGCTGACGGCCTTCATCGACAGCAACGTCTGATCGCCCGGTGATCGGCGGACAAGCGCCCGGCCGGCCCCGCTGATGGGCCGTCGCCGGCGCGTCCGGGCGGCGGGTAGACGACCCGTGGAAACCGTGCTAACGTCGACTGAATAAGACTTCGGTTTTCGTTTTCCCCGTAGCGAAGTCTCCCCGAAATCCTTTCTGCCAGAGAACGTGCGGCCACAGCCACCTCCGTGGCGTGCGTACATGCGGTTTGTATCCCCACAACCCCGGGTAACCCCTGACCGATGAACCTGACTGAACTCAAGTCGAAACCGGCGACGGAACTGATTGAACTCGCCCAGGAAATGGGCATCGAGAACGTCGCCCGATCCCGCAAACAGGACGTGATCTTCGCGATCCTCAAGGCGCGGGCCAAGAAGAACGAACATATCTACGGTGGCGGGGTCCTCGAGATCCTGCAGGACGGTTTCGGCTTCCTCCGCTCGGCCGACAGTTCGTATCTCGCCGGCCCGGACGATATCTACGTCTCGCCCAGCCAGATCCGGCGCTTCAATCTGCGCACCGGCGACACCATCGCCGGCAAGATCCGCCCCCCGAAGGAAGGCGAACGCTACTTCGCCATGCTCAAGGTGGACGAGATCAACTTCGGTTCACCGGAGGCGGCGAAGAACAAGGTCCTGTTCGAGAACCTGACGCCGCTGCACGCGACCTCGCGCTTCATGATGGAGCGCGGCAACGGCTCGACCGAGGACATCACCGCGCGCGTCATCGATATCGTCTCGCCGATCGGCAAGGGGCAGCGCGGGCTGATCGTCTCGCCGCCCAAGGCCGGCAAGACGATGATGCTGCAGAACATCGCCCAGAGTATCGCCGCCAATAATCCGGAGTGCTACCTCATCGTGCTGCTCATCGACGAGCGCCCCGAGGAGGTCACGGAGATGGACCGGATGGTCCAGGGCGAGGTCGTGTCATCGACGTTCGATGAGCCCGCGAGCCGTCACGTCCAGGTGGCCGAGATGGTCATCGAAAAGGCCAAGCGCCTGGTCGAACACAAGAACGACGTGGTGATCCTGCTGGACTCGATTACCCGACTGGCGCGCGCCTACAACACCGTCGTGCCGTCCTCCGGCAAAGTGTTGACCGGCGGCGTCGACGCCAACGCGCTGCATCGCCCGAAGCGCTTCTTCGGCGCGGCCCGCAACGTCGAGGAGGGCGGCAGCCTGACGATCCTCGCGACGGCGCTGATCGACACCGGCTCGAAGATGGACGAGGTGATCTACGAGGAGTTCAAGGGCACCGGCAACATGGAGCTCCACCTCGATCGCAAGATTGCCGACAAGCGGATCTATCCCGCCTTCAATATCAACCGTTCGGGGACCCGGCGCGAAGAGCTGCTGATGTCGCAGGAGGAGCTGCAGAAGGTCTGGATCCTGCACAAGTTCCTGCACTCGATGGACGACATGGAAGCGATCGAATTCCTGATCGGGCGCATGCAGCAGACGAAGACCAATGAGGAATTCTTCGAACTGATGAAGCGCTGAGCAGGACCGGCCCCACGGGCTACCCGGCCCCAGGGGCTACACTGGGTTGAGTGCGTACGTCGCGCGCCGTGGTCTGATGACCCGGATCGCCTAACCCGCAGCGGAGGGCGCCATGCACGATGCGCTGGACCGGCTCCGATCCCGTCTCGATCAGTTCATGTGGCAGACACCCCTCACGGGCCAGCCGTACTGGCACCGCGAGTGCGTGCAGATCCTCCGGCTCGTCCAAGTAATCATCCGCGAGTTCGCGGCGGGCGCGCTGACGCTGCGCGCCATGAGCCTGGTGTTCACGACCCTGCTGGCACTGGTGCCGCTGATCGCGGTGAGCTTCTCCGTGCTCAAGGGCTTCGGTGTACATAACCGGATCGAACCCGTACTGCAGGGGTTCCTCGCCGCACTCGGGCCGCGTGCCGATGAGATCACGGGGCGGATCGTCGGTTTCGTGGACAATATCGAGGTGGGCGTCCTCGGCGCCGTCGGTATAGGCCTGCTGCTGTATACGGCCGTGTCGCTGGTGCAGAAGGTCGAGGAGGCGTTCAACTACACCTGGAATGTCAGCCGCCGGCGCACGCTCCTGCGGCGTTTCTCCGACTATTTCAGTGTCATCGTGATCGGGCCGGTGCTGGTGTTCACGGCCATGGGCATCACCGCGACGCTGAGCAGCAATGCCGTGATCCAGGCGCTGGTGGCGATCGAGCCGTTCGGATCCCTGCTGCGATTGGCCGGGCGGCTGGTGCCCTACGTGCTCGTGATCGCGGCGTTCACCTTTCTCTACCTGCTGATCCCGAACACGCGTGTGCGCCTGGGACCGGCGCTGTTCGGCGGTGTCGTCGCGGGCGTGGCCTGGGAGAGCGTCGGCCGTCTGTTCGCGATGTTCGTCGCGACCTCGACCAACTACACGGCGATCTATTCCGGGTTTGCCATTCTCCTGCTGTTCATGATCTGGCTGCAGGTTTCCTGGCTGATCCTGCTGACCGGTTCCTCGGTCGCGTATTATCGCCAGTATCCCCAGCAGCTGCTGGCCGGCGGCCGGGGTGGCGGCCGCCTCTCCGGCGCCCAGACGGAGCGCCTTGCGCTGGCCCTGATGCGCTGCGTCGTCTCGGCCTGGTATGCCGGTGATCCGCCCCCGACCCGGGATACCCTCGCGCGGCGTCTCGCCGTGCCGGGGGAGTCGGTCGACGCGATGCTGGAGGCGCTGGTCGATGGGGGGCTGCTCGCGCCGCACGGTGAGGAAGCGGACGGCCTGTTACCGGCCACACCGCCCGAGCGGACCCCGATCCGGCGCGTCGTCGAAGTGGCGCGCGCGCGCGGCAGGCTGGAGCATGTCCTGAGCGGGGAAGGCGTGCCGGAGGCGCACGCGATGGCGGCGGTCGACGCGGCCCTGGAGCAGGCGCTCGGGTCCATGACCGTCGCGGACCTTGCCCGAACGGAGCCGGCGCCAGCCGATCCGCTGCAGGAGAGTGTGGTCGAACGGGCGCCCTCCGGACGCAAGCCTTAGGCCGGCTGTCGTCTTGCGGTAAAACGGGTTCTTGGCAATCGAGCGGGGCGGACGTGATCCTCGAGTAACGGAGCATCGGGACGCACCGCCAACGAACCCATCGCGAGCTTGCTCGCGATCACTTTATCGTAGACGGGATGCTGTCGGGCAATCGATTCAGCGCTCGATCGCGCGGCGACCGATATCGCGGCGGTAATGGACATCGGACCAGTCGATACCGACGACCGCTTCGTAGGCGCGTTTGCGGGCGGCGACCACGTCGCCTCCCAGTGCCGTAACGCAGAGCACGCGGCCGCCCGCCGTACGGACCTCATCGCCCTCGCGCGTGGTGCCGGCGTGGAAGACCTTCACGTCATCGTCCTCGACCGCGTCGATTCCCGTGATGACGTCGCCCTTGCGGTATTGTTCGGGGTAGCCGCCGGCCGCCATGACCACCCCGAGGGCTGCGCGCTTGTCCCAGCGCGCTTCGATCGAGCCCAGCCGGCCGCTGGCGGTGGCCTCGAACAGGTCGACGGCATCGCTGGTGAGGCGCATCAGGATGGGCTGGCTCTCGGGGTCGCCGCCGCGGACGTTGAACTCGAGCACGCGCGGGGCGCCGTCCGCGGCGATCATCAGCCCGGCGTAGAGGAAGCCGTTGACCGGCCGTCCCTCTGCCGCCATGCCAGCGACGGTCGGCTCGACGATCTCGCGCATGATGCGCTCGTGGACGGCGTCGGTGACCACGGGGGCCGGCGAGTACGCGCCCATGCCACCCGTGTTCGGTCCCGAATCACCGTCGTCGCGCGTCTTGTGGTCCTGCGAAGAGACCAGCGGGACCACCGTGCGCCCGTCGACCAGGCAGATGAAGCTTGCCTCCTCGCCCTGGAGGAAGTCCTCGATCACCACACGCGCGCCGGCGCCGCCGAAGGCGCCGCCGAGGACGTCGCGTACGGCGGTCTCGGCGGTGTCCCGGTCGTGGGCGATGATCACGCCCTTGCCCGCGGCGAGGCCGTCGGCCTTGATCACCAGCGGGGTGCCGCGTTCGCGGATCCAGGCGAGGGCGGGATCGATCGATTCGAAGGTCCGGTACTCCGCCGTCGGGATCGCATGCCGCGCGAGGAAGTCCTTGGCGAAGGCCTTGGAACCCTCGAGCTGCGCGGCCGCCTTGGTGGGCCCGACGATGGGCAGGGCAAGGGCGTGGAAGCGGTCGACGATGCCGGCGACGAGCGGGGCTTCGGGCCCGACGACGGTCAGATCGATGGCGCGATCGCGCGCGAAATCGACCAGGGCGTCGAGGTCGTCGGCGGCGATCGCGACGTTCTCGACCCCGCTCTCCGCGGCGGTGCCGGCGTTGCCGGGTGCGACGAACACCCGCTCGCTGCGTTCCGACCGGGCCAGTTTCCATGCCAGCGCATGTTCACGGCCGCCGCCACCGATCACGAGCACCTTCATGTATCGCCCCCGTCCTCCGTCTCCGCCCCGCAATCCCCGATCGTCACGGCCTCGATGCGGATCGTGTCGCGTGGCACGTCCTGGTGGCCGCCGCGGCGGGTCGTCTCCACCGCCGCGATCTCGTCGACCACATCCATGCCCTCCGTGACCCGGCCGAATACGGTGTAGCCGGGCCGGCCTTTCTGCCCATCGAGGCGCGTGTTGTCGGCCAGGTTGATGAAGAACTGGGAGGTCGCGCTGTCCGGGTCATTGGTACGGGCCATCGCCAGGGCGCCGCGGGCATTGGAGAGGCCATTGTCGGATTCGTTGGTAATCGGCTCGCGCGTCGGTTTGCGCTCCATATCCGCGGTCATGCCGCCGCCCTGGATCATGAAACCCGGGATTACCCGATGGAAGATCGTGTCGTCATAGAAGCCGTCACGCGCATAGGTCAGGAAGTTGGCCACTGTCGCCGGTGCTTGCTCGCGAGCAAGGGCGATGCGGATGCTGCCGCGGTCGGTCTCGATCGTGGCGGGTACGGTACCTTCGGTGCAGGCGTTGTCGCCGGCGGCATGGGTTGGGCTGGTCATGATGATGAGCACTCCGATCGCGGGCAGGATCCATCGCAGGGACATGGGGCGCTTGGCTCCGGTGGTGGAAATCAATGGCGGAAGTGGCGCATGCCGGTGAATACCATGATGATACCCAGTTCCTCGGCGGCGGCGAGCACCTCGTCGTCGCGCATCGAACCGCCTGGCTGGATAACGGCCTTCACGCCGGCGCTGGCGGCGACATCGAGCACATCGCGGAACGGGATGAACGCGTCCGAGGCGATTACCGAGCCGGTGGTCGGAATCCCGGCATCCGCGGCCTTGTCGATGGCGATGCGCGCGGAGTTCACCCGACTCATCTGACCGGCGCCGACGCCGACGGTGGCGCCGTCACGGGCATACACGACCGCGTTCGATTTCACGGACTTGCAGACCCGCCATGCGAACAGCAGGTCACGCTCGGTGGCCGCGTCGGGCATGGTCCGGGTCGCCGCCTGCAGGCCATCATCCGCCATCAGCAGGGTGTCGCGATCCTGCACCAGCAGGCCACCGGCGACGCCGCGGTAGTCCAGGCCGCCCGTCATGCCCCCAAGGGCGCCGGTCTCGAGTACGCGTATGTTCGCTTTCCCGGCGAGTACACCGAGGGCGTCCTCGTCCACGGACGGCGCCAGCAGGACCTCGATGAACTGCCGCTCGATCAGCGTTTGCGCGAGCGCGGCGTCCAGCGGGCGGTTGAAGGCGATGATGCCGCCGAACGCGGAGACCGGGTCGGTGGCGTAGGCGCCCTCGTAGGCGGCCGCGGCATCGGCGTCGATGGCGACGCCGCAGGGGTTCGCGTGCTTGACGATCACGCAGGCGGGCTCGTCGAACTGCTTGACGCACTCAAGCGCCGTATCGGCATCGGCGATGTTGTTGAACGACAGGGCCTTGCCCTGGCGTACGCGGGCGCGGGTGATGGTGTTCGCCGCTGCGTCCGGGGCGGCGTAGAACGCCGCCCGCTGGTGCGGGTTTTCCCCATAACGCAGCGCGAGCACGCGCTCGAAGCCGCTCTCGAGTCGTTTCGGCAGGGCCTCACTGCTGTCCCGGGTATCTGTTTCCTGCTCTGTCAGCCAGGCGGCGATCGCGTGATCGTAGGCCGCCGTATGCCGGAAGGCCTTGGTGGCCAGACGCCGCCGCGTTGCCGCGTCGAGCCCGCCGGCGGCGACCGCTGCCGCCACCGCGGAGTAATCATCCGGATCAGTCACGACGCCGACATCCGCCTGGTTCTTGGCCGCGGCGCGCACCATGGCCGGTCCGCCGATATCGATGTTCTCGATCGCATCCGCGCGGGTGACATCCGGGCGCGCGACGGTCTCGCGGAACGGGTAGAGGTTGACCACGATCAGATCGATCGGATCGATGCCGTGCTCCGCCATCGCCCCGGCGTCCTCATCGCGGCGCCCGAGGATGCCGCCGTGGATGCGCGGGTGCAGCGTCTTCACGCGCCCGCCCATGATCTCGGGGAAACCGGTGTGATCGGCCACTTCCACTACCGCGAGTCCGGCCGCGCCCAGCGCGCGGGCGGTGCCGCCGGTCGACAGCAGTTCCACGCCGGCCCCGGCGAGTGCCCGCGCAAATTCTTCGAGGCCGGTTTTGTCGGAAACACTGAGGAGTGCGCGCCGCACCGGCGTCACGTTGGCATCGTTCATTTCGAAGTGGTCCGAATCGGGTGGAGGCGTCGCCGGCCCGGTATGCCGGTACCGTCGGCACCGGGGAGAACATCTTACCGGTCGATCCCGTAGTAGTTCAGTTTCTTGCGCAGGGTGCCGCGGTTGAGGCCCAGCAACTGGGCGGCGCGGCTCTGATTGCCGCCGGTATGTTCGAGCACGAACTGCAGGAGCGCCTGCTCGGTCTCGCCGATTACCATCTTGTGGAGATCGCAGGGCTGTTCGCCCTCCAGCGCGTCAAAATAGCGGGCGAGTTCCTCGGACACGCAACGCTTGAGCGGCGTCGCGGCCGGGCCGCCGCAGCCGTTCGGGCGGTTGCGGTTCATGCGGCAAGCCTTCCTGGTGCTCGGGTCCCCGGTCGGTGCGGGGGGCGGTGTCCACGTTGGCACAGGTGAGGGCACGCCATCGGCCAGGGGCGGCTCCACCGCTCCCGTGCCGGGATCCACGCGATCGCCCTGTTGTGCCATGTCCCGTTCCGCCCTCACGCCGATCCGAAGGGACCCGTTCGCGGTCGAAAGGGTTCGATCGACTTCTGCGAATTGTTCTTGGTTGCCGACCCCGTTCGTCGTGCCGGGTCGTTCCGCCGGCCGCGCGGCCGACCCGCTACAAGGTATGCGGGAAGCCCGGCCGCTGCAAGAGTGACGGGGTGACGCGATCCAGCGGTACCCGCCGTGCCGGCGGTCTGCACACGGAGCCGCCGGCAGGCGACGGAGTATAGCACGGGCATCCGCTCCTGACGGGCCCCGGCCGCCGGGGCGGCGCATCATACGCGGCAGGCCTGCAATCTAAAAGCATGGGCTCGGGATTGCCATGACCCGAGTCACCAGAAATCCAGCTCGAACGTGCGCGCCTCGCGCCCGGGATCCCGAACCTCGAGCGTCACCCGCACCGGTGACCCGGGCGCCATGCGGGCGTTGGGGGCCAGCTGCGGGCGATATTCGCGCGGCTCGAAATTGCGGCGGATCATGGGATCGCCCCGCAGATCGCCGAGGCTGACGGTCAGCGTCGGATAGGGCTGAGAGAATCGGGCGTTGTTCACGAAGCGCGCGTCGATGATGAGGGCGTTGTCCACATTGGGGTGCGCGTAGACATTGCGGCGCACGAGTTCGATCTGCTCGACCGCCCGTCGTGGTGCGAGGCTGCACCCGACCACGTCGCACATCTGCGTGATCAACGGGCGCATGGACGGGTTCTGTGCGAAGGCCTCGCGCTGAACGAATAGCAGTTGCGCGCAGAGCGCGAGCAGCAGCACCGTGTTGACCATCGACCAGCCCGCCAGTGACCAGCGGCTCGGCCGCCCGCGATCGTGGCGCTCGGGCTCGCCCTCCAGATCCGACATCAGGATGCCGGACACGGCCCTGTGCCGGGGATGCTCCAGCTGGAGTCGCGGCTGGTGGGCAGGGGGCGCGGCGTCCGGCGTCCCCTTACCACCCGGGGGTGGGGCGCCGTCCCCATCAAAAGCGAATTCCTTCTGCAGGCGGCTGCGCGCATCGAACGCGCGGCCGCATTGCCCGCAGCGGACCCGCCCGCCCGCCTCCTCGAGCACGTCCGCCGCGATCCGGAAAACGGTGCGGCAATGGGGACACTGGGTGTTCATTCGATTCCCGCTAGTTGCGCTGGCCGCGCTGCGGCATCCTTCAGTGCTCGTTGCGGCGCATGCCCTCGATCCGGACCCACTCCTCGCGCTCACCGCCGACCTCGAGATGGTACCAGCGCCCGTAGGCCGCAATGACGTCCTCGGCCTGTTCAGCGAGCACGCCGGCCAGTGCGATTCGGCCGCCGGCTTCCTGTACGCGGGCGATCGCGTCCGCGGACTGCATCAGCGGCCCGGCCAGGATATTCGCCACTACGATGTCGTACGGGCCACCCATCGCAGCATCCGGCTGTGAGGTCGTGATCCGCTCGGCGACCCCGTTCGTCCCGGCGTTGGAGGCGGTCGCTTCCAGCGCCTGCGGATCGATGTCGATGCCGTGTGCCCGCGCGGCGCCGAGCTGCAGGGCCGCGATCGCGAGGATCCCGGAACCGCAGCCGTAATCGAGCACGGTCGCGCCGGCCAGTCTCAGGCCATCGAGCCATTCGAGGCACAGGGCGGTCGTGGCGTGGGTCCCGGTACCGAAGGCGAGCCCCGGGTCGAGGCGCAGGACGACGGCGCCGGGTTCGTGCAGTTCCGCTTCCAGCGGTGCGACCCAGAGCCGGCGCCCGAATCTCAGCGGCTGCCAGTCGTCCATCCAGACGCGGCTCCATTCGCGGTCGGGCAGGGTCTCGAACACGGGCGTGAGTTCGCCACCGTCCGCGGTGAGCGCGAGGCTGTCCGTAACGCTGCCGCGGTCGACCGTGTCGCTGAACAGCGCGATGACCCTGGTTGCGTGCCACAGGGGCATCTCACCGGGTGCGGGTTCGAGCAGCGGCATATCACCGGCGTCCTCGAGCGTCACCGACAACGCCCCGGCCTCCGTCAACGCCTCCTCGACGGCACCGGCCCGGTCGGGCTCGGTGTCGACCTTCACCTGGAGCCAGGTCATCGGATCAGAGGCCCAGTTTCTTCTCGAGATAATGGATATCCGTTCCGCCCTGGCGGAATGCGGCATCGGCCATGATGTCGCGGTGCAGCGCCACGTTGGTCTTGATCCCCTCGACAACGATCTCCGACAGCGCGCCGGCCATGCGGGCGATAACCGCCTCGCGGTCATCGCTGTGACAGATCAGCTTGCCGATCATCGAGTCGTAATAAGGGGGGACCTTATAGCCGTTGTAGACGTGCGAATCGACCCGTACCCCCGGGCCGCCCGGCGCGTGGTAGAGGGAGATCGTGCCGGGGGAGGGCATGAAGGTGGCGGGATCCTCCGCGTTGATGCGGCACTCGATCGCATGCCCCTGGACCTGGACCTGCTTCTGGCTGACGGTGAGGCGTTCGCCGGCGGCGATCCGCAGCTGTTCCTTGACGATATCGATGCCGGTGATCATCTCCGTCACCGGGTGCTCGACCTGCACGCGCGTGTTCATCTCGATAAAGAAGAACTCGCCGTTCTCATACAGGAACTCGAAGGTCCCCGCCCCCTGGTAGCCGATCTTCTGGCAGGCCTCGGCGCAGCGCTTGCCGATCCTCTGACGCTGCTTCTCGGTGATGCCGGGCGCCGGCGCCTCCTCGACCACCTTCTGGTGGCGGCGCTGCATGGAGCAGTCGCGCTCGCCGAGGTGGATAGCGTTGCCGTGGCTGTCGGCCAGCACCTGGAACTCGACGTGGCGCGGGTTGGAGAGGTACTTCTCCATGTAGACCGCGGGATTGCCGAACGCGTTGCCGGCCTCCGTGCGCGTCATCGAGATCGCGTTGTTCAGCGCCGCCTCGCTGTGGACCACGCGCATGCCGCGGCCGCCGCCGCCACCCGAGGCCTTGATCATGATCGGATAGCCGATCTCGCGCGCGATCCTTGTGCACTCGTCCGGGTCCTCGGGCAGCGGGCCGTCCGAACCGGGTACGCAGGGGACGCCGGCCGCCTTCATCTCGCGGATGGCGCTGACCTTGTCGCCCATCAGCCGGATCACGCCGGCGTTGGGGCCGATGAAAATGAAGCCGCTGGACTCCACGCGCTCGGCGAAATCGGCGTTCTCCGAGAGGAAGCCGTAGCCCGGATGGATCGCCACGGCATCGGTGACCTCGGCCGCGGCGATGATCGCCGGCACGTTGAGGTAGCTCTCGGTCGAACTGGGCGGTCCGATACAGACCGTTTCGTCGGCCAGGCGGACGTGCTTGAGGTCACGATCCGCGCTGGAGTGGACGGCGACCGTGCGGATGTCGAGTTCGCGGCAGGCGCGGAGGATGCGCAGCGCGATCTCGCCACGGTTGGCGATAACGACCTTGTCGATCATGGCTCGGGCCTACTCGATGATCATCAGGGGCTCGCCGAATTCGACTGGCGAACCGTTCTCGACGAGGATGGCCTTGACCGTGCCGCTCACGTCGGCCTCGATCTGGTTGAGGATCTTCATGGCCTCGATGATACAGATCGTCTCGCCGGCCTTGACGCTCTGGCCTACCTCGACGAACGGCGGCGAAGAGGGCGACGAGGCGCTGTAGAAAGTGCCGACCATCGGCGATTCGACCACGTGGCCGGAGGACAGGCCGCCGCCGGCCTCGCCGCCGCTGCTGTCCTCCGCTGGAGCGGGCGCCGGAGCGGGCGCCGCCGGGGCCGCTGGCTGGGCCGGGGGGGCAGCCGGTGCCGCGGCGGGGGCGTGGCTGCCGTGTCGGGAAATGCGTACCGACTCCTCGCCTTCCTGGATCTCGAGTTCCGCAATGCCGGATTCCTCGAGCAGTTCTATCAGTTTTTTGACTTTTCGGATGTCCATCGCGTGATCCGGGTCCGTGGTGTCTGGTGTGGGAGCCGGTCGGTGCCGGCCATGTCAGTTCTCGAATCGGTCGAGAATCGCCTCAAGGGCGAGCTCATAGCCACGCGCGCCGAGGCCGGTAATGACCCCGGTCGCCACGTCGGAGAAATACGAGTGATGGCGGAACGGCTCGCGCGCGTGCACGTTCGACAGGTGTACCTCGATGAACGGGATCGCGGTCGCGAGCAGCGCGTCGCGCAGGGCGACGCTGGTGTGGGTCAGTGCCGCCGGGTTGCAGATCGCCCAGGCGACACCCTCCCGGGCGGCCGAGTGCAGCCGGTCGACCAGCGCGTGCTCGGCGTTGGACTGAAAGCTTTCGAGGCTGCGCCCCGCCGCCCAGGCGCGTTCGCCGAGGCGCTGGTCGATCGCCGCCAGTGTGGTATGGCCGTACTGATCGGGTTCCCGCCTGCCGAGCAGGTTCAGGTTGGGGCCATGCAGTACGAGGATGTCGGCCATGCCGCCTTTTCATCTTTACGACGTGGGGCGCGAGTCTGACCGATGTGCTTGCGAGTGTCCAGATCGTGCTTTTTCTCTGCGCGTTTTACGACGATGGTCGACGATTGGCTGAGAGTGCCCGTAGCGGTGATTTACAGCCAGGGGGCCACGAATTCGCGTGCCTCCTCGCGGGTCAGGGCGCCCTGGTGGGTGGCACGGATCGTCCCCGAACGGTCGATCACCACGCTGTAGGGCAGTGTGCCCCGGGCGTTGCCGTACTCGGCAGCGATATCGAAGGCCTCGCGCCCGCCGACCAGCAGCGGATATCCGACGTCATGTTCCCGGGCGAACTCGCGTACCGGTTCGGCGTCCTCGAGTGCCACGCCGACCACGCTCAGCCCCTGGTCGGCGAGGGCGCGATGGAGGCCGTCCAGGGCCGGGATCTCCTCCAGGCATGGCGGGCACCACGTCGCCCAGAAGTTGAGCAGCACGACCCGGTCGCCGAAATCGCCGATCGAGCGGGTATCGCCATCGCGGTCGGGCAGGCTGAAATCGGGGCGCCGCGAGTCGATGACGTCAGGTGTTTTTTCCTGCGCGCCGCTCACCTGCTCCGGTTCGGTCGTCGCCTCCGCGGTCGGGTTTTGCGGCGATAGCAGCCAGTGCCGCACCGCCGCGCCCGCGCCCAGACCCAGTGCGCCGGCGACCACCACGATGATCCACAGACGGCTGTTCACGAGGGCGTCTCCGGGCGACCGAACGCCTGGCGGGTATGCTCGGCAAATTCCGCCGCGCCTTTGTAACCGACGACCCGGTAGCCGCGGCGCTCGACGCCGTCGGTCCCGAAGAACAGGACCGCCGGCGGGCCGTAGAGGTCGAAGCGCTGCAGCAGGGCCTTGTCGCCGGCGTCGTTAGGGGTCACGTCGGCGCGCAGCAGGACCGCGCCCTCGAGCGCGGCCTGCACGCGCGGATCGGGGAAGGTGAATGCCTCCAGTTCCTTACAGGACACGCACCAGTCGGCATAGACATCGAGCATGACCGGGCGGCCCTCGCGCTGCGCCGCAGCGAGCTTCTGCCGCAGCTCGGCGGCATCCTCCACGGGCTCGAAGTCCACCGTCTCCTGTGTCGCCGAGCCGCCGCCGATCACGCCGCGCAGGGGCTGGAGCAGACTCTGCCCGCCCGCGGTCGCCCCGACCAGCAGGATCGAGCCGTAGAGCACGGCGATCAGGCCGATGCCCTTCCACAGGCGCGCCCAGCCGGTCGACGCGCTCGCCAGGGCGCCCAGCTGGACACCGACGACGATCAGCAGTACCGCCCACAGAACCATCGAGACCGGCACCGGCACGACCCGCTGCAGGAGCCAGATGGCGACGCCCAGCAGGAGTACGCCAAAGGCGGCACGGACCCGATTCATCCAAGGGCCGGCACGTGGCAGCAGGTGGCCGGCGAATCCGGCCGCGGCGATCAGCGGCAGGCCCATGCCGATGCCGAGCGCGAACAGGGCGAAGCCGCCGGTCAGCGGGTCACCGGTGTCGGCGATGTAGATGAGCGCCCCGATCAGTGGCGGCGTGACGCAGGGGCTGACGACGATCGCCGAGATCATGCCGAGCGCGGCAGCGCCGCCGAACGAGCCACCGAGGCGGCGCGTGCGGTTCTCCATCGCGGTGCGCAGGTGGGCGGGCAGCTGCAGGTCGAACAGGCCGAACATCGCCAGCGCCAGCAGCACGAACAGCCCGGCGAACACGCCCAGCACCCAGGCCTGCTGAAACCAGGCCTGGATCGAGGCGCCGGTCAGGCCCACGACGACCCCGACGGCGGCGTAGGTCAGCGCCATGGTCAGCACGAACACGGTCGCGAGCCCCGCGCCGCGGTGCGCCCGCCCGCCATGCGGGTCGCCGGCGATCACGCCGGCGAGGATCGGGACCATCGGCAACACGCAGGGCGTCAGCGTCAGCAGCAGGCCGAAGCCGATAAAGACGAGCACGGTCAGCCACAGGCCGCGGTCGGCCAGTGCCGCTGCGATCCGGCCCTGTTCGGACCGGTCGGCCGATCCGGAACCGGAGGAGCCCGAGGAATCCGCGGACGCCGCCGCCGGCTCGATCGAGCCCAGGTCGATACTCTTGTCGATCGGCGGATAGCAGACGCCGACCGGGTCGTTGCACCCCTGATAGGTGACCTCCAGGCGGGCGCCGGGGGGCGGTTCGCCCTCCAGCGGCAGGCGGACCGAGCCCTCGTTGTGGAAGACCTCGACCTCGCCGAAGAACGGGTCCTGTTTCGTATCCGATGGCGAGAACCGCGGTTTACCGAGCTCGGCGTCACCGCCATCGATCAGGCGGAATTCGCTGCGGTCGCGGTAGAGGTAATAGTCCTCGGCGATGGTCCAGTGCAGCACGATGGTGGCATCGGCCTGGCGCTCGGCGCCCAGCACGAACGCCTCGTCCGCCGGCAGCAGTTCGGCCTGGCCGGCGTTGCCGACGCTGTCACCGAGGGTCTCGGCGCCCGCTGGGGCGAACGCGAGACCGGTGAACAGCGCGATGGCCGCGAGGAATCGTTTCACGAAGATGGCGTGGTACTCCCGTCGATCCACTGCAGGAATGCGGGCAGGCCCCGCGTCAGTGGTACCGCGACGATCTCCGGCAGTTCATACGGATGCTCGGCCTGCAGGTGGCGTTCCAGCGCCGGATAGGCCGCCGCGGAGGTCTTGATCAGCAGCATGACCTCCGTCTCTGCCTGCACGCCCGCCTGACCTGGGTCGTCGGCGCCGGATTCCCAGCGGAAAACGGACGTCACCGCCGGGAGGATATTGACGCACGCGGCGAGCCCGGCGCCGACGACGCCGTCGGCCAGGCGCCGCGCGGCCTGCGGTCCATCCACCGTGGAGAAAACGATCAGTTGTCCGCCGTCGCTCATCGGGCGTTTCCGCACGCAAAGGAAGCCGGATTCTAACAGGCGCGCGGCGCCAGGCTGTACTTACCGTGCGTTAATCGCGAGCAAGCTCCCTCCTACAGCGCAATTCGCACCGGGGTGGCAGGATTCATGCTGGAGCGAGCTTGCTCGCGATTGGGCACGCCGACGCAGCCTGGAAATCGAGTCCTCGGTGAAAAAACGCCCGATGGGTTGAAACCGTGCCCGCCCGCCTCCAGATCGGGTCCATCGCGTAATGATGGAGGGCGCCGTGCCGGCACTCCTTTTGATTTTTCTGGTCGTCCCGCTGGTCGAGATCTACGTACTGATCGAGGTCGGCGGCATCATCGGTGCCCTGCCGACCGTACTCGCCTGTGTGGGTACGGCGATCGTCGGCGGCGGCCTGCTCCGTTACCAGGGTTTCCAGACCCTGCGCCGCGCCCAGAGCAATCTGGATCGGGGCCAGATCCCTGCCATGGAGATGTTCGAGGGCGTCGCGCTGGCCATGGGGGGTGCGCTGCTGCTCACGCCCGGTTTCGTGACCGACGTGGCCGGCTTCCTCTGTCTGATCCCGTGGACGCGCCGCGCGCTGATCGCCGCCGCCCTGCGCCGCATGCAGGTGCGCTATACCAGCGCGGGACCGGGTGGAGCGGATGGCCCCGGTAACGACCAGGGCGGCCCCCGGGGCACGATCGAGGGCGAATTCCACCGCCGCGACTGAACCACTTTGGGCCCCCGGCGGAGGCTCTTGAAATCCGCCGATTTGCGCCTATCATTGGCACTCACCTGATGGGAGTGCTAACAATCCCGATAGGCCACTGATTCAAAAGCCGTTATCACAAAGGAGAAGGCGTCCATGAATATCCGTCCGTTGCACGATCGCGTCGTCATCAAGCGCCTGGAAGAGGAGCGCACGACCGCGGGCGGCATCGTGATCCCCGACACGGCGGCTGAGAAGCCGCAGCGGGGCGAAGTCGTTGCCGTCGGCAAAGGCAAGCCCACCGACGACGGCGGTGTCCGCACCCCCGAAGTCAAGACCGGGGACAAGGTGCTGTTCGGCAAATATGCCGGGACCGAGATCAAGATCGACGACGAGGACTACCTCGTCATGCGCGAAGACGACGTCGTGGCCGTGCTCGAAGGCTGAGCCCGGCACCACCGACTTGACGCGACTCAGAAACAGAAAACTCCAGTAGAGGGTACGGAAAATGGCAGCGAAAGAAGTACGCTTCAGCAACGACGCGCGCCAGCGCATGCAGCGCGGCGTGGATACCCTGGCGAATGCCGTCAAGGTGACGCTCGGCCCGCGCGGCCGCAACGTGGTCATCGACAAGTCCTTCGGTGCACCCAACAGCACCAAGGACGGCGTGACCGTGGCCAAGGAAATCGAACTCGAGGACAAGTTCGAGAACATGGGCGCACAGATGGTGAAGGAGGTCTCTTCGCAGACGTCCGATGAGGCCGGCGACGGCACCACCACCGCGACCGTCCTCGCCCAGTCCATGGTCCGCGAGGGCATGAAGTCGGTCACGGCCGGCATGAACCCGATGGACCTCAAGCGCGGCATGGATCGCGCCTCGAAGGCCGCCGTGCAGCACCTGGCGAGCCTGTCCAAGCCCTGCAACGACTCCACGTCGATCGCCCAGGTCGGCTCGATCTCGGCCAACGCCGACCATGAGGTCGGTGAACTCATCGCCGACGCGATGGAGAAGGTCGGCCAGGAAGGCGTGATTACGGTCGAGGAAGGCTCCGGTCTCGAGAACGAGCTCGACGTGGTCGAGGGCATGGAGTTCGACCGCGGCTATCAGAGCCCGTACTTCGTGACCAACAACGAGAGCATGCAGGCCGAGCTCGATAACCCGTACATCCTGATCCACGACAAGAAGATCTCGAACATCCGTGATCTGCTGCCCGTGCTCGAGGCGGCCTCGAAGGAGAGCCGGCCACTGCTGATCGTGTCCGAGGAAGTCGAGGGCGAGGCCCTGGCGACCCTGGTCGTGAACAACATCCGCGGCATCGTGAAGGTCTGTGCCGTTAAGGCGCCGGGCTTCGGTGATCGCCGCAAGGCCATGCTGCAGGACCTCGCCGTGCTGACCGGCGGTCAGGTGATCTCGGAAGAGGTCGGCATGAAGCTCGAGAACGCGACCATCGAGCACCTGGGTACCGCCAGCAAGGCGACCATCGACAAGGACAGCACCACGCTCGTGGGCGGCGGCGGCCAGAAGGCCGACATCGACGGCCGCGTCAAGCAGATCAAGCAGCAGATCGAGGAGTCCACCTCGGACTACGACAAAGAGAAGCTGCAGGAGCGGCTGGCGAAGCTGGCCGGCGGTGTCGCCGTCATCAAGGTCGGTGCCGCGACCGAGACGGAGATGAAGGAACGCAAGGACCGCGTCGACGACGCCCTGCACGCGACCCGTGCCGCGGTCGAGGAAGGCGTGGTCCCCGGTGGCGGCGTGGCGCTGGTGCGCTGCATCGACGGGATCGATGCCGTGAAGGGCGACAACCATGACCAGGATATGGGCATTGGTATCGTCCGCCGCGCGCTCGAGGAGCCGCTGCGCCAGATCGTCTACAACTCCGGTGGCGAGCCCTCGGTGATCATGAACCAGGTCCGCAACGAGAAGGGCAACTACGGCTACAACGCGGCGACCGATGAGTTCGGTGACATGATCGAACTCGGCATCATCGATCCGGCCAAGGTCTCGCGCACTGCGCTGCAGAACGCGACCTCGATCGCGGGCGTGATGATCACGACCGAGGCGATGATCGCCGATGCGCCGCAGGAGGACGATCAGTCCGGCGGCGGTGGTGCCGACATGGGCGGCATGGGCGGCATGGGAGGCATGGGCGGCATGATGTAAGCCGTCCGGCTCTCACGGCCGACCGAAGAACGAAAGCCCCGCCCCTGGCGGGGCTTTCTTCGTCTCGGCATACGCAATCGCCCGCCATCGTATTGAATCGCTCGCCATCCGCGGCCATTGTGCAGCCAGTCACGCACAGCGATCGCCGGAGCCGCGATGGACACCCTCATGCAGTTCGAGCGCCTGGGCGTCGCATTGGCCCTGGGGCTTCTCATCGGTCTGGAACGCGGCTGGAAGCGGCGCAGCGATGCCGAGGGCACGCGCATCGCCGGCCTCCGGACCTTCGGGCTGCTTGGCCTGCTCGGCGGTATCCTCGCGCTGCTCGCCGGCGAACTCGGCCCGCTGGTGCTCGCGTTCGGTTTCGCTGCGGTGGCGGCCCTGCTGGTCCTGGTCCATCTGCAGAGCGTGCGCGCACGCAATGAGCCCGATCGCGGGATTACCAGCCTCGTCGCCGCGCTGCTCACATTCACGCTCGGTGGCATGGCCGGGATCGGTTACAGCGGTGCCGCCGCGGCCGGGGCGGTCGTCACGGCGCTCCTGCTCAACCTCAAGCCGGCCCTCCATGGCTGGCTCGAGCGCCTGTCGCGGGATGAACTGCTGGCCGTTCTCAAGCTCGGTCTGATCTCGGTGGTGGTGCTGCCGGTACTGCCGAATCGCGGTTATGGCCCGTGGGATGCGCTGAATCCGTACGCGATCTGGTGGCTCGTGGTGTTGATCGCGGGGATTTCCTTCGTCGGCTATTTCTCGATGAAGATGCTCGGCGCGCAGCGCGGGATCCCGCTGACCGGGCTGTTCGGTGGCCTGACCTCATCCACCGCGACTACCTTGAGTTTCGCGCGCATGGGTCGGCGCCAGCCGAGGCTGGCCCCGATCCTGGCCAGTGGTGTCGCGGTGGCCGCGGCGACCATGTTCCCGCGGATCCTGCTCGAGGTGGCGGTGGTGAATCCGGGGCTGCTGACCAGGCTGGCACCGGCGATCGCCGTGGTGACGCTGCTCATGCTCCTCGGTGCCGCGCTGCTGTGGTGGCACAGCCCTGGACCGGCGGAGAGCGGTGACGTGCAGCTCAAAAATCCGTTCGAGATTTCACCGGCCCTGCAGTTCGCCGCCCTGCTGGCGCTGGTGATGGTGCTCGCCGAGGCGGCGCGCCAATGGTTCGGGGATACGGGCGTTTTCGTGCTCGCCGCGGTATCCGGGCTGACCGATGTGGATGCGATCACCCTCTCGATGGCGCGCATGGCCAGGGGCGACCTCGCGCCGGATGCGGCGGTGGGTGCGATCCTGCTGGCGGCTGGCGTGAATACCGCGGTCAAGGTCGTCCTGGCCGCCATCCTGGGTGGTGCCGGCATGGCCCTGCGCCTGGCAATGGTCTTTGCCCCGGCGCTCGCGGGCGGCGGTCTGGTCTGGTATCTGACCTGAACCGGATCGTGAGGGGGCGCTGACGCAGGGGGCGGTTTACGCCGCCCGTGTCTGCAACGCTACGGATGCACCGGCGGGCGGCCGGGATTCCCACGTTCGGCCGCGGCGCTCTCCAGGTCGGCGAGGTAGTTGCGGCGCCATGCGGTCAGGCTGTTCGCGGAGAGCACGTCGATCATATGTCGCCAGCGTTCGACCCGCTCGGCGCGCGGCATCGACAGGGCCTGTTCCAGACCCGCGGCCATGCCTTCGCGGTCGTAGGGATTGACGATCACGGCGGTATCCAGCTCCGCGGCCGCGCCGGCCAGTTCTGACAGGACGAGAACACCGGGGTCCTCGGGATCCTGGGCGGCCACGAATTCCTTTGCGACCAGATTCATGCCGTCGCGCAGCGGCGTGACGAATCCGACCCGGGCGATGCGGAAGAAGCCCAGCAGCGAGCCGCGCGCGAAGGTCTTGTTCATGTACCGTGTCGGGACCCAGTCGAAATCGGCAAAGCGGCCGTTGATGTGACCGGCGCGCGCCTCCAGCGTTTCGCGCAGCATCTCGTACTCGCCGATGTTCTCGCGTGACGGGCTCGCGATCTGCATGAAGACCGTACGCCCGCGCCGTCGGCGCTGCTCCTCGAGCAGGCGCTCGTAGGCGTCGAAGCGGTGCGGCAGCCCTTTCGAGTAGTCGAGCCGTTCGGCGCCGATGATCAGGTCGCGGGCCCCCAGGCTCTCCACCAGTCGGTTCACGCGGCGGCTGCCGGTCGAATCCGCCGCCAGCGCCGCCAGTTCATCCACGTCCACGCCCACCGGCCGCGCGGTCGTGCGGATGACCTGGCCGTCGAGGCGGACCCCGCCCTCCACCCATTGTGCGCCCAGCCCATACACCAGCGAGGTCTCGAGCGCGCGCCGGTCCTCGGCCGTTTGCAGGCCAACCAGATCATAGGTCGCCAGTGCTCGCAGCCAGTCGCGCCAGCCTGGCATCGCCTTGAGCAGGCCGTAGCTCGGGAAGGGGATGTGCAGGAAGAACCCGATCGGGCGCTCGACACCGCGTGCGCGCAACGCACGCGCGAGCGGCACAAGGTGATAGTCGTTTACCCAGATCAGCTCGTCGCCCTGGAGCAGGGGCGTGAGCTGATCGGCGAAGCGTTCGTTGACCGCCTCGTAGCTGCGCCGATAATCGCCGTGATACTCCATCCGCGCGAGCATGAAATGGCACAGCGGCCACAGGACCGTATTCGAGTAACCGGCGTAATAGTTGTCGTATTCGTATGGCGTCAGGGGCGTGGTGGCGTAGGTGATGCCGTCCACTTCGGTCCGGTCGGGCGCCTCGGGCAGCGTGTCCTCGACGCGTCCGTCCCATCCGAACCAGAGGCCGCCGTATTCGGCCAGCGCGCCGGACAGGGCGACGGCCAGGCCGCCCGCCTGCGGCTTCTGCCGTGATTTCGGTACGGTGACCCGGTTGGAGACGATGACAAGACGGGTCAAAGCGCATCCTCCCAGCGGCGGCTCAGCGCGAGCGCCGAGTTGATCAGGCCTACCATGGAATAGGTCTGCGGGAAGTTGCCCCAGAGCTCGCCGGTGACCGGATCCATATCCTCCGACAGCAGACCCAGGCGTGTCGTCGAGGCCAGCATGTTCTCGAACAGCCGACGTGCTTCGGCCTGGCGCCCGATCGCGGCGAGCGCGTCGATGTACCAGAAGGTGCAGATATTGAAGGCGTTCTCCGGCGTGCCGAAGTCGTCCTCGCCGATATACCGGAACATGTGGTCGCCGCGGCGCAGTTCGCCCTCGATCGCTTCGACGGTCGCGACAAAGCGCGGGTCGTCGCCCCCGACGAAGTCCAGTTCGTGCAGCAGCAGCAGGCTCGCGTCCAGGCGCTCGCCGCCGAAGCTCTCGACGAAGGCGCCACGTTGCTCGCTCCAGCCGCGTTCCGAGATGACCGCGTGCATCTCATCCGCGCGCCGACGCCACGCCTCGTGTTTCTCGGCGAGTTCCAGCTGATGGGCGATACGGGCGAGCCGGTCGCAGGCGGCCCAGCACATCACCGCCGAGTAGGTGTGCACCTTCTCGTGCCCGCGGTATTCCCACAGGCCAGCGTCCGGCTGGTCGAACAGCCGGGCGGCGTGCTCGCCCAGCGGCTCCAGCCGGCGGAACAGTGCGACATCGCCCGGGCGCGTCAGGCGTTCGTCGAAGAACGCCTGGGTCACCGCCAGCACGACCGCGCCGTAGCTGTCGTGCTGGATCTGGCGGTAGGCGTCGTTACCGATCCGCACCGGTTTCATACCGCGGTAGCCGCCGAGGTGTCCGGCCTCGCACTCGGTCAGCATGGTCTCGCCGCCGATGCCGTACAGCGGCTGCAGCGACGCATCGTCACTGCCGGCCACCAGATTGATGATATAGCGGAGATAGCGTTCCAGCGTGCCGGTGGCGCCCAGGCGATTGAGCGCGTGGACCACGAAGTAGGCATCCCGCAGCCAGCAGTAGCGGTAGTCCCAGTTGCGGCCGCTGTCGGCGACCTCCGGGATCGAAGTAGTCATGGCGGCGACGACCGCACCGGTGTCGTCGAAGGTGGACAGTTTGAGCGTGATCGCGGCCCGGATCACGGCGGTCTGCCAGTCGAACGGGACCGCCAGCGAGCGGACCCACTCGTGCCAGTACGTGCGGGTCTCGTCGAAGAAGCGGCGGCCCATTTCGGCGACCGACTCGGTCACGCTCTCGTCCGGCCCGAGGATCATGGTCACGTCGCGTTCAAGGACCTGGAGCTGCTCCTGGAGGATGGACGTAACCGGCGCGTCGGTCGTCAGGCGCAGCACCTGATCGTCGAAGACGAAGCGTACGTGATTGCTGCCCTGGGTGACGTTGTGTGTATCGCCGCCGTAGCCGGCGGTGGGGCGCAGCCGGATCCGCGCGACGGGTGTACCGCTCAGGACCTCTATCTGGCGTACCAGCATCACCGGTCGGAACCGGCGGCCGTACTGGGCGAACCTCGGCGCGAAATCGGTTAGGCGCAGGCCGCCACCATGGCGGTCGTGGAGTTCCGTGCACAGGATGGGCGTGTTGCGCAGGTAGTATTGGCGGCAGGAGGCCTGCTCCTGCAGTTCGATCGCAAAATGTCCGCGGTCGTTGTCGCCGTCGATCAGATGCGAGAACACCGGCGCGCCGTCGAGTCGCGGGAAGCAGCCCCACACGATCGTGCCCTGCGCGTCGACCAGCGCCGATATCTGGCAGTTGCCGATCAGGCCAAGTTCGAGGTCGGGCGTCGGGTCCGTTATTCCCGTCATGACTGATCCGGCGCCGTGGCCTCGAGCTGTTCCGGCAGTCCGTCGAGCCACGCGAGCGTGGCCGCGACCGAGGGGAGGGTAGCGATGGCGGCCGTGTCCGGGTGATGCTCGCCGACCCGTATGGAGAACCCGCCCAGGGCGTTGACCGCCGCGAAGGCGTCTTCATCCGTGCGATCGTCGCCGACGAATATGGGGGTGCGGCCATGGAACGGGGCCTCGGCCATGAATTCGCGCACCGCCCGGCCTTTGTCGCGGCCCGACGGTTTGAGCTCGAACACCTGTTTGCCTGACTGAATGTGGAAACCGTCGCCGAGCTGGCGCCGCTGGCGCTCCAGAAAGGCGGCGACCTCCTGCTCGCGCTCGGGGGCGCCGCGCCAATGCAGGGCCAGCGCGCCGCCTTTGTCCTCGGCATACAGCCCGGGACGCGCTGCGACGAAGCCGGCGATGGCGTCGCGCACCGCGTCCAGCGGTTCGCGATCGCGGTTGTCGCGGTGGAGGCAGCCACGGGCGTCGCGGCGTTCGAGGCCATGCAGGCCGGCGAGCGGCAGCCGCAGCGGCTGCAGCAGCGCCTCGAGATCGGCCAGTGCGCGGCCGCTGATGATGGCGACCGCGTCATCAAGCACGACCTGCAGGTGGCGCAGGCGCTGCGCCATTCCGGCGGGCAGCGTCACGTCGTCCGGGTGATCCTCGATGTCGACCAGCGTGCCGTCGAAATCCAGGAACAGGGCCCAATCCGGGGCGGGCAGTGGCAGCGCATTCATGGGGCAACCATAGCGGTCGGGGAAGCGGGCGCCAAGCCGGTTGGCCGGTTCGCGTTCCCGGGGGCGGCATCGTGCCCGCGCCAGGGCTTGCATCGCCGCGGGCATGGCCGCACATTGAAATCATGAGCAAGTCGACAACCGGCGGGCGCGGCCCCGCACGGTCGGCGTGGGGGAATCTCGCAATGAACGGTATGCTGGACGATCCGGTCGTACGTGCCCGGACCGTACCGCTGACGGCGGAAGTGGAGCGCGAGCAGGTGACGCGCTCGGAGGACGAGCGCGCCGCGCTGGTGGAGCGCATCAAGGGCCTGCTCGAGCGCGAAAACGCGGTGCTCGTGGCGCACTACTACACCGATCCGGAAATCCAGGCGCTGGCCGACGAGACCGGCGGCACGGTCTCCGATTCGCTCGAAATGGCGCGCTTCGGCAGCGCCCATCCGGCCCGGACACTGGTCGTCGCCGGCGTGCGTTTCATGGGCGAGACCGCGAAGATCCTCAATCCGGAAAAACGCGTCCTCATGCCGACGCTGGAGGCGACCTGCTCGCTCGACATCGGTTGCCCGGCGGATGAGTTCGCCGCGTTCTGTGATCAGTACCCGGACCGGACCGTCGTCGTTTACGCCAATACCAGTGCGGCCGTGAAGGCGCGGGCCGACTGGGTGGTGACTTCCAGCATCGCGCTCGACGTGGTCGAGTATCTCGACGACCGCGGCGAGAAGATCCTCTGGGCACCGGATCGCCACCTCGGGCGTTATATCGAGCGCGAGACCGGCGCCGACATGGTGATGTGGCAGGGCTCGTGCATCGTCCACGACGAATTCCGCGCCGACGAGCTGCGCAAGCTCAAGGAGGCGTACCCGGAAGCGGGTGTGCTGGTCCATCCGGAGTCACCCGCCGACGTCATCGAGATGGCGGATGTGGTGGGCTCGACGACGCAGCTGATCCGTGGGGCCAGGGAACTGGCCAACGACACTTTCATCGTCGCTACCGACCGCGGCATCTTCCACAAGATGCAGCAGGCCGCCCCGGACAAGCACCTCATTGCCGCCCCGACCGGCGGTGCCGGCGCCACCTGCCGGTCCTGCGCACACTGCCCGTGGATGGCCATGAACAGCCTCGACAACCTCGCAAACACCCTCGAATACGGTCTCAACGAGGTCACCGTCCCCGAGGATGTCCGCGTCGAGGCCCTGCGCTCGGTCCAGCGCATGGTCGACTTCGCCAACGAGAGCCGGGTGCAGGTGCACGGGACGGGGAACGCGTGACGGCCGTCTGTCGCCGGGTGAACGGTTCTGGACCGGATGCGATGCTTTTGGCGCTCCGTAGGCCGTGTCTGGTTCTCGTCAAGGCGCAGAGGGCGCCAAGCGACGCAAAGAATACGTCGGGATTGTTGTAGGAGCGGGCTTGCCCGCGAACCGTTTTCCCGCAGAGGGCGGGCTGTCTACATTGACATGGTATGGCTGCGGTTGCGCGCGATCGACACGCGCGACTGAAAACTGCGAGACGCGAGAGCGGTGAACGCCACCGGAGAGCTGTTCGCGGGCAAGCCCGCTCCTACGGTCTTTCTTCGGGGCCCGGCGAGCCCGCCCCAAGCCCATACACGCAACCTCGAACCGGTTTCCTTCATCAAGAGAGTAAGGGACAGCGGGTGGGCCAGGCACAAGCACTGACTCAGGCCATGTGAGGCCACGGCCCGCGTCATGCTATAATTTCCTACTAATGATCGAGCCAATCCACAATTTTCCGCTGGACCGCGACGAGGTCAGCGCATTGCTCGAGCGCCACGGGATTCTTGCGACCCAGCAGCGCATCGACATCGCGCACCTGTTGTTCCAGCGCGCCCAGCACCTGGCCGCCGAGCAGGTGCTTGCGAAGGTGAATGCCGATTACGGGCATGTCTCCAAGGCGACGGTGTACAACACCCTCGGCCTGTTCGTGCGGCGTGGCCTCGTGCGCGAGGTGCTGATCGAGCCCGGCCGGACGTTCTACGACTCCAATACCCGCGATCACCACCACCTCTACAACGTCGACAGCGGGCAGCTGAGCGACATCCCCGCCAGCAGCGTGAATATCGACGGTGACCCCGGGCTGCCCAGCGGCACGGAAATCGAGGGAATGGATCTCGTTATCCGCGTCCGCAACCGCGATCGGCACGATAGCCGCTGAGCCCAGTCCCTACGCTTTTCCCGTCCCGATCGCCCGGGTTGGTGGCATGCGTTTTGTGATTCCCGCCAGGGCGCCAACTACGCCAGGGGCTGCAAAGACACATTGTAGGAGCGAGCTTGCTCGCGAATCGCTCCCCGTCAGCACGTCGTGTTGATGCGCGCGGCGAGGTCGATGTCGCGTTTATTGAGACCAATCGAAATCATGGCCCCTCGCGGCAGCAGATACCGGTTCGCGAGCAAGCTCGCTCCTACAATGTGTCTTCGCGCACCTTGGCGCCCTCCGCACCTTGGCGAGACCTCTGCGAAGCGCGTTCCGACCCGTACCGCCCAAAAGTCCCGGCCGTATGCCGCCTCGCTTCGTAAATGAACATACGCATGGCCGCGGCAGTCAATCCTGTCCGCGCTCCTCGCCGGCTGCGATAATCCCGCCATCATGAGTCCTGAGCCCGACCCATCGTCGTCCAGGCCGCTCCTGCGGCCGCCGCCCGCTTCGGTCGCGAGTGCGGGTGAGCGCGCGTTCGACGCGGTCGCCACCGCGGCCGCGGCGCGCGGCGCGGATCTGCCGGATGATGCGGCCTGGCGTGATTCGGCCCGGGCGGTATTCGGGGCCAGCGAGTTCGTCGCCCGGGTCGCCGAACGTCAACCGGTCGCCTTCGCCGCGCTGGCAGCGCACGGCATGCCCGCGCCCGGCGACGCCGATGCCATGTCCCGGCGCCTGGAAGAGACGGTCGCGGCTCTGCTCGTCGACGCCGAGGATGAGCAGGGCCTGATGCGCGCCCTGCGCCGCTTCCGTGCCCTGGAGAGCGCGCGCATCGCCTGGCGCGATCTCACGGGCCAGGCCACGATCGACGCCACGCTGAGTGATCAGTCGGCGCTCGCCGACGCCTGTGTCCGGGTCACGCTGGCCCGGCTGGAGGCCTGGGCGCACGCCCGCCACGGGACCCCGCGTGACGCCTCCGGGCAGCCGCTGTCGCTGGTCGTGCTGGGGATGGGCAAGCTCGGCGGTGGCGAGCTCAATTTCTCCTCCGATATCGACCTGATCCTGCTCTATGGCGAACCGGGCACGACCGACGGCGAGCGCCCGCTGGAGCACGATGCGTACTTCATGCGGCTCGGCCAGCGCCTGATCCGGATCCTCGACGAGCGCACGCCCGAGGGCTACGTCTTCCGCGTCGACATGCGGTTGCGGCCGTTCGGCAGCAGCGGGCCGCTCGTGATGCACACCGCGCAGCTCGAGCAGTATCTGCTGACCCAGGCACGCGAGTGGGAGCGCTTCGCCCTGGTCAAGGCGCGCCCGATCAGCGGCGACCCGGCCACCGTACAGGCAGTCGAAGACCTCCTGCGGCCGTTCGTGTTCCGGCGCTACCTCGATTTCGGCGCGTTCGAGTCGCTGCGCGATCTCAAGTCGCGACTCGAGCGCGAGATGGCCCGCAAGGGTATTCACGGCAACGTGAAATATGGCCGCGGCGGCATCCGCGAGGTCGAGTTCGTCGCCCAGGCCTTCCAGCTCATCCGCGGGGGCCGCGAGCCGCGTCTGCGCCAGCGCTCCCTGCTCGACATCCTGGGTGCGCTGGATCGGCTGGGGGAATTGCCTGGCGAAGTGATCGCGGAGCTGGCCGCCGCGTACCGTTTCCTGCGCCGCGTCGAGAACCGGCTGCAGGCACGCGCGGATGAGCGGGTGCATGCGTTGCCGCGCGATGCCGAAGGCCGCGCATGGCTCGCGTGGGTGCTGGGCCTCGACGGCGAGACCGAATTCAGGCGTGCACTCGACCACCACACGGGGCGCGTCCAGGCCTGCTTCAACGAGGTCTTCAACCTCCCGGGGCCCGAGGGCGATGGCGCTGACGACGATGTCGGCCTGGGCGCGGTCTGGGAGGTGGAGTTGGCCGAGGACGAGGCCGAGGCGGTGCTGACGCGGGCTGGATTCACTGAGCCGGGGGACGTGCGCCGCCGGCTGGCAACGCTGCATCAGTCGAGCCGTTACCGCAGCCTGAGCGCGACGGCGCGCGCGCGGCTGGACACGCTGATGCCGATGCTGCTGGCCGACGTCGCCGCCGTGGCCGCCAATGGCCGTACGCTCGGGCGTCTGCTGGCGCTGATCGAGGCCGTCGCGCGGCGCAGTGTCTATCTTTCGCTGCTCGCCGAAAACGCCGCCGCCCGGCGCCGTCTGGTCGAACTCTGCGCGGCGAGCGCCTGGATCGCCGACTTCGTCACCCGCCACCCGATCCTGCTGGATGAGCTGATCGATCCGGACTCGCTCTACGAGCCACTCGATCGTGAGGCCGTCGCCGCGGAGATCGACGAGGCGCTGGTCGGCGTCGATGGCGAAGACCTGGAGGCGCAGATGGATGCGCTGCGCCAGGTGCGGCAGACGAACGTGCTGCGGGTAGCGGCCGTGGACATCACTGGCCGGCTGCCGCTGATGCGGGTCTCGGATTACCTGACCTGGATCGCCGAGGCGGTTCTGGACGCGGTCCATCGCCTCGTCTATCAGCAGACCATCGCCCGCTACGGCCGGCCGCGTTCCCGGGTGGATGGCGTCGAGCGTGAACCGGCGTTCGGGATCGTCGCCTACGGCAAACTGGGCGGACTGGAACTCGGCTATGGTTCCGATCTGGACCTCGTTTTCCTGTACGACGCCGCGGGCGATGATCTGGGGACCGACGGCGAGCGCGAACTGGATAATTCTACCTTCTTCGCGCGTCTCGCCCAGCGCATCATCCATTTCCTCAACACGCCGACGCCGGCGGGCGTGCTCTACGAGATCGACACGCGCCTGCGGCCGAACGGCTCGGCCGGCATGCTGGTGAGCACCCTCGATGCCTTCACGCGTTATCAGAACGAAAAGGCCTGGACCTGGGAGCACCAGGCGCTGGTGCGCGCGCGCATGGTGGTCGGTGACGAAACCCTTGTGGAGCGTTTCGGGGCCGTGCGCGCCGAGGTCCTGAAACGCCCGCGCGCCCCGGACACGCTGCTCGAAGAGGTGGTCTCAATGCGCGAGCGCATGCGTCGTGAGCTGGCCCGCGGGGGCAGCGATCGATTCGATCTCAAGCAGGACCGCGGCGGTGTTGCGGATATTGAATTTATGGTCCAATACGCCGTTCTGGCCGGGGCCGGCGCGACACCCGCGCTGACCGAATATACCGATAACATCCGTCTGATCGAGGCGCTGGCCGCGCATGGTCACCTCGAGGACGACGAAGCGCGTCTGCTGGCCGACGCCTACCGGGGTTTCCGTACCCGCATCCATCGCCTTGCCCTGCTCGACGAGCCGGCCGTGGTAGAGCCGGACGACGAGTTGGCCGGTTATGTCGATGCGGTCGCGGCACTCTGGGATCGACGCATGGGTGGGCCGGCGACTGAACAGTAACCCACTGCATCCGGGAGAGGGGGGCATGTCCTTCGATGATCACGACGGCACCATCTGGTTCGATGGCGAGTTCGTCCCATGGCGCGAGGCCCGCGTTCATGTGCTGACGCATACCCTGCATTACGGCATGGGCGTATTCGAGGGCGTGCGGGCGTACAAAACCGAGCAGGGCGCCCAGATCTTCCGGCTGGACGCGCATACCCGGCGGCTGTTCGATTCGGCGAAGATCATGGGCATGACCATCCCCTGGGGCGCCGAAACCCTGAACGACGCCCAGAAGGCCGTGGTTCGCGACAACGGGCTCGAGTCGGCCTACATCCGCCCGATGTGTTTCCTCGGCTCCGAGGGCATGGGCCTGCGCGCCGATAATCTGAAGGTCCACTGCATCGTCGCGGCCTGGCACTGGGGTGCGTACCTCGGCGACGACAGCATCGAGCGCGGTATCCGCGTGCGCACCTCGTCGTATTCGCGCCACCACGTGAACGTGTCCATGTGCCGCGCCAAGGCCAACGGGCACTACATCAACTCAATGCTTGCGCTGGGTGAGGCGACCGCGGATGGCTATGACGAGGCGCTGCTGCTCGACGTCGACGGCTATGCCGCCGAGGGCAGCGGCGAGAACCTGTTTGTCGTTCGCGACGGCACGTTGTATACGCCTGAACTGACTTCCGCGCTCAATGGCATCACGCGTGACACCATCCTGCACTTCGCGCAGGAGATCGATGTGCCCGTGGTCGAGAAACGGATCACGCGCGACGAGGTTTATATCGCCGATGAGGCGTTCTTTACCGGTACGGCCGCCGAAGTCACGCCGATCCGCGAGATCGACCGGCGCGCGATCGGGGCAGGGCGCCGCGGTCCGGTGACCGAGCGCCTGCAGCAGATGTACTTCGATCAGGTCGAGGGCCGCCGCAGCCAGTATCCGGACTGGTTGACGCCGGTCCGTTGACGGGCGCTGATTCGCGCCCCCGCGGGCGGGTCCCGTGGTATTCTCGGACGACGATCCTGCGCCGTGGCGCGCGCATAACCGTAGGTCGGGCTTCAGCCCGACAGGGCGGCAGCGCGCGCATGTCGGGTAACGCCCGGCCTGCAGAATTCCGTTGAACGCGCGGGACAAAAACGATCAGACGTTCCCTGGCGCGCCAGCCGAAGGAGTCATCCGCGATGCCGAATCCAGAGACAGCGAAGCAGAAGGGCCTGCGCGCCCCCAATGATGAGAACCGCTACGAGGTGACCGCCGCGGATCTGCCGATCCAGTGTCCCCTGCCGGGGGCCAGCCTCTGGAACTCGCATCCGCGCATCTACATCGAACTCGATGAAAACGGGTTCGGCAAATGCCTCTATTGCGGCGCCGAATACGTACGCACCGATATGGACAGTGACTGACATTACGGTCCGTCCACCGATTCAGTGGTGGACCGGTCCGGTAATTGACATTCCGGGAACACCTTGAAGACCACCGCCCCCAGCTCCGCCCGCATCCCCGCAAGCGCGATCAAACGCCGTATGCTCGTCCTGGCCGGTCCGCATTCCGGGGGCAGCCTCGTCCGCCGTCTGCTCGGCGGCTATCCGGGCGTGTACGACTTCGGCGAGAGCGGCGTGTTCTCCGAACTCTCCGGCGAGCTGCGGCGCTACCGGCCCTGGACCCTGCTGGGCTTATCGATCGGGCGCGAACGCCAGCGCCTCAGCGAGTTGCTGGACCGCGCGTATGAGGACCGCACCGCGGAACAGCCTGCCCTGCCGCCGCGCGATGCGCGCCTGCGCACCGCCTTCACCGGCACCGTGGCGACCCTGGACCGCGTCGCGCTCGGCGCCGGCTGCCGGAGCTGGGTTGAGCATACCCCCGGTCTGACGCTGCAGGCCCGCCCGCTCGAACGCATGCTGCCCCGACTGCGCATCGTCCATGTTATCCGTGATGGCCGCGATGTGGTGGCATCCCACTGTGCGCAGACCGCCCAGTCGCACGGGCGCTACAGCCGCACCAGCGACGCGCGCGGCGCCATCGAGTGCTGGAACCGGGCGATGGCCGTCCACGCCCGCTGTTTCGGGCGCAGCGGTCACAGCTTCGTGTTCTACGAGGATCTCATCCACTATCCGCGGCGCGAATTGACCCGCCTCGCGCACGAGTGCGGCCTCAATCTCGAGCGTGGAGCTACCCGGGCGGCCGTTGACGACGTCGATGTAGCCCCGCCGCGGGCAGCCCGCTCACGGTTCCGGGAACTGTTCGACATCGACCGCCGCCGCCGGATCGAGGCCCGTCTCGACCTGGAGCGCTATGGCGCGCTTGCTGAGCGCCTCCATGCGCTGCGCGTCGACCGCTACGCCTTTCCTGTCGTCGAACCCGCCGTTGCCGATACATCGCCCCTGGACTACGGGGGTGGTCACGACGCCCAGCGTTGATCAACGCCTGACTCCTATGCTCTCTTTGTCGGCTGCGGTCCGTCACGTCCAGACACCGCCACTCGCCGCCACATGCGGGAAGATGGTAGTCTTCCGCGCTCTCCGACTCGCAGTTACTGACCATGGCCGCCCCCGACGTTGTTCTTCATATCGGTCTGCACAAGACGGCTACACGGTTCCTGCAGCGTGCCGTGTTCGCGCAACTCGATCCGGAACACTTTCTGGTCAATCCGCCCGATCTGACTCGTGCACTGAAACAGGCACTCTGGTTTCCTTCGGACGAAACCAGACGCCGTGCCCACGAGGCCGTGGACCATGCGCGCAAGCAGGCCGGCGAGCGCACGCTGCTGGTGTCGGAACCGGGGGTTTCCGGTGACATGTACAGCAGCCACGAGGACTGGCAGCAGAACCTCGAACTGGTGCATGAGCTGTTCCCCGGCGCCACGATCGTGTACTTCGTGCGGCGCCAGTCCGACTGGCTGCAGTCGGCGTATCGGCAGGCCCTTGTGAAAGGACCGGGCTCACCGATCGAGTTCTTCCTGAACTACCGGGATGGGCAGTTCCGGTTGCGCGAGGCGCGGATGATCGGTCGCGTGCGGAATCTCAATGCCCTGGCACTGCCGTTTCTGGACATTTACCGGGGGTACGCGCGCGAATTCGGCGCCGAACGGGTATTCCTGTTCCGTCAGGAGGACCTGCGGGGCGATAGTGATCGGGTGCAAGCGCGACTCGCCGAGGCGCTGGGACTGGACCGACTGCCGAATAGACCGAAGCGCGTCAGCAGCAATAAGGCCTTCTCCGCACTGTCTATCCATCTGTTCTTCCCTGGCGTGTACGGTTGGCCCCGTCGCTCGAAACCGAACCGTCACCACACGCGCCTGGGGGCGCGGTTCGATCGTCGAATGAAAAAAATCCGCACTGCCTTGATCCGCCATGTGTTCGACCGGATGGTGTATCGCGACTGGGATATGCTCGCCCGCCACGGCATGAGGGACGTGCTGGATCGTCATTATGCGGAGGAGGAACGGCTGCTGGCGGCAGCCGCGCACGACATCCTCTCGTCCGGTCCCGGCGATCACGCGCTTGCGCAGGTTGATCCGGAGTCGGTCGGCGCGACCACTGCACCAGAACCGGCCGCTGTCAGGCAGAATCGTCCGCGGTCGTAGACCGAATCGGGAGCATAGGATCGATGGACTGGGTGGAGAGGTCGCACGGATGGCGTATGCCTCCCAGGATCACGGCAGCGGCGGCAAGGCTGGATAGCCTGCTGGCGAAATGGGTCGCGCTACCGGCCATCGTCCTGCTCGCCCTGTCGACATTCAGCGGTGTGGGCGGCGGCAATACGGCGCTGTTCCTGCTGTTCCTGAGCCTTTTGATCCTCCTGCCATTTCATGCCGGACAGATGCTGCGGGATCCGCTTTTTCTCGCAACAGCGGCTTTCCTGGCCTGGATCGCTTTGATCGCGCTCGACCCGGCGAATGCCACTGCCCCGGATGACGCGGCCCTGGTCCGCAACAAGGCTGCGGAATGGGGGCGGGTATTCCTGCTACCCGCTCTGCTTGTCGGTTTCTGGCTCGCCCGCTTCCCCCGGCTGTTGCCGTGGCTGCCCTTGCTCGTCGCGGCCGGTTACACCGTGAAAGTGCTGGTACTGACGACCCCGGAGATGCTCTCCGCGTTCCTTGCCGGGGAGGAGCGTGCCACCTACGACGACGATACCACCCATTTCGGTATCTATTCGGCTATCGTACTGCTCGCCGCGGGCACGAGTATTGGTGCGGTCCATGCGGTCCGGTGTCGCTGGATCCGTCTTGTGCTGTATTCCGTGACATTCGTCTGTGCCTTCATCGCACTGGGCGGCCTGATTTTCGCGCAGACGCGAGCGGCGTGGTTGGCCACAATTCTGGTCGTTGCAATGTGCGGCCTGGGAAGTGTGTGGACTATGCGACAGCGGACCGGATCCTGGCGGCCGGGGCTTGTTGTGCTCGGCTCGGTGATACTGGTTTTGGTGACCGCAGTCGTGCTGTTCCATGATCTGTTGATTGCGCGCGTGCTCAAGCAGTCGGATACCGTCGTCAGGGTGCTGAGCGGTGACTGGAACGACATGCCACTGGATCCCGTTGGGTATCGGATCTATGCATGGCGGGAGGGAGTCCTGACGTGGCTCGAACGCCCATTGCTCGGCCACGGACCCGCTATCGATATCTTCACATTCCGGGATCGGGCGCATCCCGCCCTCGACTACCTGACGCACTTCCATAACGTGTATATCAATCTGCTGGCAACCTGGGGCCTTGTCGGGCTGCTCCTTTTCGGTGGCATCGCAGTTGTGTTGAGCATGCGTGCCTGGCGCGCTTGGCAGACGGAGATACTTCCGCCGGGCGCTGCCGTTTTTCTGGCTGGCAGTACTATCGCGCTGCTGGTTTTCGGTTGCTTCGACCAGATTCTGCTCGCAGATCGGATGCCGTTTCTGCTCGGTATTCTTGGCGGGATCGCCGCATTCACTCGATACCGACGAATGTCCCCTGGTCAATGAGTGTGGGTCTTTCGTGTTTTGCATCGCTGTGATGTCAGTATGCGTAATGTCCCTGATTACCGCTTGTTACATGCGTCGTATCATCAGGTAGATAACGGGGTCATATCGACCGACCCCGGCGGTAGAACCGGATGCTGAAATCGTTTAGTTGGTTCGGTAGTACTGGGAGGGCCTCATGCAGCACCTGTTGATTGTCGGTTCGCCCCGCTCCGGGACAAGCCTGCTGACTTGGCTCCTCGGCAGTCAGGATGGTATCGCAATCTCATCCGAGGTTAAGGGTAAGGCTTGGTATCGAGTAGTAGGGCATGAAACGGTTGGCGTAAAACTTTGTGTTCCTGAACAGATCAGGTTGCAACCGCAATCACGTCTCACGAGAAACTTCAAAAGACTGGAAAAGAATCTGTTTCGTCCGCTTCATGCCGTTTTTGGACCACCGTTCCACCGTCCTCACCTCCCGGGGAAAATGTCCATTACCGATTTCATGGAGTTCGAGGATCCATTGGTCGTTGGCGTGTTCCGGGATCCGCATGAGGTGACCGAGTCCATAATGTCCCGAGGAAAACAGCCCAAGTGGGTTGCTCACGCGACGTATGCGGATGCGATCGAGTCGATTCATGGCGCATGGAGTGAAAATCGGGATCGCGTGCAATTGGTCGATTTTGACCAGCTTATTGCTGATCCGGAAACGGTTGTCCAGAGCCTTTGTCAGTCCCTTGGGGTGCCGTTCGATCGGGAACGGCTTAGCGGTTACACGAAAAACTACAGGCGCGGGGATATCGACGTAAACAAGAAAGGCGGTCGCAGTCATGCGTCCAGATTGGATCACGCGGTATTCAGGAAGCGTCCCGATGTCGCTGCAAGGTACAGCGAACTGATTGAAAGTGTGAGCAGCAGAGCCGAGTAACGCCCGTCAGTTGATATTCCTGGCGTGCGGCTGTCTGGATAACCCAAGCGTGTCTATATAGGCCTGCGCCGCAATATCCGATCTGAATATGCGGGCCCGCTCGATACTGCGGAAAGCGGGAGAAGGGTTGGTGAGCGAGTGGGCCAGAGCCTGCGTGAAACCATGGATGTCCCCGGGCGTAACCAGAGTTCCGTACGTTCCGTTTTCAAGTATCTCGGAAGGGCCGCTCGGGCAGTCCATAGCCACGATGGGCGTGCCACACGCAAGGGCTTCGACCAGAACGATTCCGAGACCTTCCCATCGCGATGTGTGGGCGAAAACCGCGGCATGTCGCATCCAGGGAATGGGGTCATTGACGAATCCGGGAAAGTCGACCAGGTTGGCAACACCCAGATCGTCAGCAAGGTGCAATAGCCGCTGGTATTCCTTGCCATCTCCGAGGATAAGTAGTCGGCTGGCTCGTTGCGGCTGAAGCCCTGCGAAGGCCCTGATTAACGTTGCGTAGTCTTTACGCGGGGTCAGGCTCCCGCAGGCCAGAATCACGGGGTATTCGGCATTGTCGGCAAGCCAGGGATGAGGGGCGGGTGTTGCACTCAAGGCCTGCTCTTCCATCGCAGGTGTAACTACGGGATTGGGCAGGACGTGGATGCGGTCACGCGGCAGATCCGCCGTTCGTGCCAGATCGTTCGCAGCTCCTGTCGATGGAACTATGATGCCATCGGCTCGCGAATAACGGCGCAGGGA
>Ga0207714_1000047_pt1 | contig 69146 bp, 64 predicted proteins | sample PonA232FremontCA_2_FD_187270 | JGI IMG/M metagenome (GOLD analysis project Ga0207714, IMG submission 187270) | Marine sediment microbial community from Fremont, CA, USA - Pond A23 Sediment 2 (SPAdes) | ecosystem: Environmental > Aquatic > Marine > Unclassified | place: USA: Fremont, California... | reverse complement strand
ATCAGCTCCTGCCCGCGCAGGATGCCGCCCACGATCAGGCCGATGATGAGCAGGACCACGGCCAGCTCGACGAGCGTGAAACCGCCCTGGCGTTGAGCTTTGTGGATGTGCATGGCGTCTCCTCCTGAATGGCTGCCCCGCGCGCCTTCGTGACGGCGGCGGAGCTTCTGCCTATACGATGGGATGAGACCAACGGACCCGCTTCTCATTTTGCGGAACGCGTAAAAAATCTGGTGCAGGTTAAGCGGCGCGCACGCGTACAGGGCGGATGGCGCTGCCATACGCGGCCAGGAGGATCAGCCGCCGCTGCTTGCCAGCCCGTCCAGCGAGCGAGCACTGCGGTCTTCGAGATCACCGATGGTGAGAAAGCGCACCCGGTCGTCGAAAACCGCGTTGGCGGCGACCCCGGGTCCCTTGCGGTAGGGCTTGGCGTGAAAGGTGGCCGGCGTGCCGCCGTCGCCGTCCACGTTGTCCTGCTCATCCTGCGAACTTCCGCCAACCCCCGGAACGTGCGTCCCGTTAATCGTGTGGGCGCCCAGGCCGTTCTCGCCGTGGCTGATCAGCACGAAGGCGACATCGCTGACCGTGCTGCCCGGCCGCTCGACCTCGATCGCAGTGTCCCGCGCCGGCAGGTAGCTGATCCGCCGATCCCAGCCGTCCAGGGCGCGGCCGGGCTGGATGCCGAGTTCGCTCCAGGGCACGACGGCGGTGTCCGCGCCGTGATCGCAGGTTCCCGCGTCCGGCGAGGGTTGGGAGGCCGAACCGGCACCGCTGCGCACGGCCGACATCCCGTCCGCGGGGCACGGCAGGTGACCATTGACAGTGACGTAGCGCACCAGCGCCCGCTCCGCCGCCGCGAGCCGCTCGGCCGTGATGGCGCGCTCCTCGCGGTCGTCGGCGGCGCTGCGCTGCACCGCGTCGGTGGCGATCTTGAGGCTGCCGAACAGCGCCAGCACGGCCGTGACCGCCACGAGCGCCAGACCCTGCTGCGTCTCGCCGCGCCGCGAGCACGCGAACCGTTTAGACGTTTGGCGTAGACGGCTCATACCGTCATTGTAGCGCGATGATGAGCCAAGCACGACAGCGGCGATCGCACGGGCACACACGCCGAGAGAACGGGCGTCGGGTTTCGCCGACCGGGTTCGCGTTGCTGGTGGCCGTTCTGCTGACGCCGGCCGCGCTCGCGGGACAGTCCGGCGAGCGCGTGTGGGACGTCACGCACCACTGCTGGCGCCCGGCCGGTCAGGAGTCCTGCGGCAATTCCTGGGATGCCGGGACGAAGTCGATGCGCGCCGCCGAGTCCGGCACGGTGAACACGCCCGAGCAGCCGACACAGCCGGAGGTGGACTCGCCCGATCCGGCGAAGAAGCCGGCGGGACAGGCCGAACGCGCCGAGAAGGTTTCCGAGCGGACGCGCAAGGCCGCCGACAAGCTGCGCGGCCTGATGGAAATGGGCGGGTCGCTCCAGGGGATGGTGGACAAGCTGAGCGACGTGGCCGGTGTGCCGGGTGATTCCGGCTCGTGAGCGGCATGACGGTCGCGGCGCCCGTTCTGGTTTTCCTCGCCGGCGCGTGCCTGGGCAGCTTCGCCGGGCTCGTCGCCCACCGCCTGCCGCGCGACGAGCCATGGCTGCGCGGCCGGTCGGTCTGTCCCGCGTGCGGCCGGACGCTGCGCGCGCGGGATCTCATCCCCATCGTCTCCTGGCTGGCGGCGCGGGGGCGCTGCCGGTACTGCGGCGCGGCGATCCCGATTCGCGACGTGGCGATCGAGGTGCTGACGGGCGCGGCGGTGCTGGCGGCGTGGCTGGTCTTCGGCGCCCATGCGGCGACGGTGTGCGTGGCCGTGCTGGCGACGGCGCTGGCGGTGATCGTGGCGGTCGATCTGGAATGGCTCATCGTCCCCGACGAGATGGTGGTGCTCGCGGCGGCGGGCGGCGTGGCGTGGCGCGGCGTGTCCGACGGCGCCTTCCTGGAAGCGGCGCTGGCGGCGATCGGGCTGGCCGCGCTGGCGCTGGCGCTGCGCTGGGTGTTCACGCGCTGGCGCGGCGTGGAGGCCCTGGGCCTGGGCGACGTGAAGCTGATGGCCGTCGCCGGGCTCTGGCTTCCCGTCGCCGCGCTGGCGCACTTCCTCGTGGCCGCGGGGGTGGCCGGGATCCTGCTGGGGCTGGGCTGGCGCGCCGCCGGACGGGGGGCGCAGTTCCCCTTTGGGCCGGGCCTGGCGGTCGGCCTGTACGCCGTGCTGCTCGCCCTGGGCGCCGGGCTGCTGCCGTGGCCGGCGCTCGCCTGACGGCGCGGACCGGGATGCGGTTCGCGCCGCACGCGCGTGGATTTTAACGTTTTGTTGGATGGTTGTGTGTAATCCTCGCACCATGCAAGCCCGTACGCGCCATCACACGCGCCGCCGGCGCGGCTTCAGCCTGCTGGAGCTGGCGATCGCGCTCGCCATCCTGGGCCTGATCGCCGGCGGGACGATGCAGTTCGTCACCGTCTTTTCCTCGGAACAGCGCCTGGACATAACGCGCCAGCGCCTGAAGGCGATCGAGGAGGCGCTGGTGCGCTACGCCTCGCGCCACGGCCGCCTGCCCTGCCCCGCCGACGCCTCGGCCATGACGATCGCGTCCGCCGGAAGCGAGCCCGTGGTGGCTGGCTTTGAGGTCGGTGAGACCCAATTGGCAATGGGCAACGAGAACAACGAAGGTGGGGGAGCCAGCGACCAGGGCTGTGAAAGCTCCGGAGGCGATGCCGCTGGATGCGAGGGCGACGGGGACGGCGATGGGGATGGTGACGGCGATGGGGATGGTGACGGCGATGGGGATGGTGACGGTGATGGTGATGGGGACGGTGACGGAGACACATCCAGTACATTGATCCCCGCCAATGGCAGCGATCCAGACGCTGTTGACCCGAATTGGACAGGAACGGCGACTGGCGGTAATTGTTCGCGCTCCGCTTCCCAAGTCGGTGTTCCCTGGCAGTCGCTCGGCATCGAGAAAAGCGCCGCGCTCGACGGCTGGAACCGGCAGATTTCGTACGTGGTGTTTGACGGCGACGCCGGTGCCACGCGCGGCAATGGCCTTAATCTGACGCTGGCCGTACCGGTGGAGGAAGACGATCCCGGCAGCGAGGGCGGGAGTCTGCTCAACAGCAGCCTTTCCGGAGAAACGCTAGAAGACAACTATCTCGACAATTCCAATGGCGTGCGAGCTTGGCTGAGCGCAAGCGACACGCCCGATGATGCGGTGGGGCTCCGGGTGACGGACGGCGACGGCAACGCGAGTTTCAGTCCGGGTGACGGAACGGGCGCGGCCTTCGTGCTGATCAGCCACGGGCCCAACGGCGTCGGTGCCTTCAACCGCTCCGGAACGCAGATCACGGCCGGCGGCACTGCCTTCGGCGACGATGAGGAAGCGAACCGCGACACGGCGGCGCGCCTCGCGAACGGATCGGCGGATTCCGAAGACATCGGGGATCGCACCTTTATTGATCGAAACCGCGACGAAAGCGGTGGCACTTCCCACTACGACGATCTGCTGCGGGCGATGAGCGTGCAGGAAGTCGCGCGCCGGGCTGGCTGGACACCGCTGTCCGGGCGGTGAGCCCGCCAAGCCCATGACGGTATGAGCGTCGGGCGGATTGCCCCCACCCGATGGCCTGACGGCCATCGACCTCCCCCACAGGGGGAGGTGAACGGCGGTATGTCCAACCCGGTTCCAACCTCCCCCACTGGGGGAGGTCGCGCGCCGAGAGGCGCGCGGGTGGGGGCCCTGGTCGATCGTATCGGTCGTGGAAGCCCCTACGCGCCTTCGCTCGCGCCGCCGCCGATGGCGCGGAGAAACGCCTGCTCCAAATCGCCGCCGTGGGTCCCGCGCAACGCGGCGGGCGCGCCGTCGAACACGAGCCCGCCGCTGTCCACGATGCCCACGCGGTCGCACAGGGCGTCCACGTCCGCCAGGATGTGGGAACTGAGCAGGATCGTCGTCCCGGCCGCGCGCGCCGCCTCGATGCGGTCCTTGAGGCGCCGCCGCGCCAGCGGGTCCAGGCCGCGCGTCGGTTCGTCCAGGATCAGCAGCGGCCGCTGGCTCAGGAAGGTGGCGATCAGCCCCAGCTTCTGCCCCATCCCCTTGGAGTAGGTGCCCACCCGCCGGTCCAGCGCCGCCGGGTCGAGCGCCAGCGCCTCGGCCATGCGGTCGGCGTCCGCGCGGCGCCAGCGCACGCCGTGATGCCCCAGGATCAGCCGCGCCCACTCGCGCCCCTTGAGCGCCGGCGAGGGCAGCACCTGCTCGGGCAGGAAGGCCAGATGCCGCCGGCTCGCGGGGCGCGTGTGCGGCTCGCCGAAAAGCGCGATCTCCCCGCGCGCCGCCGGCACGAGGTCGAGGATCGTCTTGATGAGCGTGGTCTTGCCGGCGCCGTTGAGCCCCACCAGCCCGAAAATCTCGCCCGGCGCCACCGAAAAGCCGACGCCCGAAAACACGGGCTGGCGCGCGTAGCCCGCCGCCACACCGCTGAGCATCAACGCCTGCGCATCAGCCATCGGCGGGTGCGACCTCCTCGCTCGTCAACGAGGCGTTGTCCAGCACTTGCCGTGTCGCCGGATCGAAGCGCTGGCGCGGCTTGAGCGTGAAGACGTAGGTGCGTTGCTCGTGAGGGCGCCAGCGCAGCCTGACCGCCGTGCCGGTGACGCGTTCCACGGTGAAGCCCGCCGGCGTCCGGCGGGGCGTGAACCGATTCCCGTCCAGCCAGAAGCTCCAGGTGTCGGGGCCGATGTAGACCAACGCGTCCAGCTTTACCGGGTCCGGGGGTGGTGGCGGCTCGTCCGCTTCAGTGCCGGCCTCGTCGGTGACCATGATGGCCGGCTCGGCGGGCGCCACGTGGTTTTGGGAGTCCGGTTCCGTCCGGGTGGTGGCGGCGGTGCGCTCCACGAAGATGGCGCGCAGGCGTTCCGCCTCCTCGGCCGTGAGCAGCAGGCGCTGGGTGCCGAAGCGTTGGGTCAGGGAATCGCGTTCCTGCGCCGGCGCACTGGAAACGCCGGCCAGCATCAGCACACCCGCCAACGCGAGCACGGGGCGCCCGCGGCTAGCCATCGGCCCCGGACTCGGCCGATGGGAAGGCAAGGCGCACCCACGCCAGCGAGAGGCCGGCGCTGATCACGTCCGGGCGCTCCTGGTCCGGGGTCAGCTCGCCCTCGGCGGCCAGATCGGCGTCCGCGGCGCGACGGAGCTCGCCGTCGACCAGGAGGAGATAGCCCGGCAGGCCGTCACGCAGCTTGTCCACGAAGGCGAAGATGTCGCTGTCGAAGGTCGCCTGCACCTGGATCTCCAGCGGCGTGGCCACGAGCGCCGCCGCATCCGCCTCCTGGTTCCCCAGCGCCGCGCGCCGAGCGGCGTCGAAGGTATACTCCACGTTGTTCAGGTCCGTCTCGACCGCGAGCTGCTCCAGGCGTTTCCCGGCTGCCAGCCGGTCCTGCGGCGCCAGAAAGCCGGCATCCCGGGTGCGATCGTAGATCTCGCCGTGTTCGCGGACGAAGTCGAGGTTCGCCTTGATCCGGCGGATCTTGCGAACCGCGCTTGCCGTGTCGCGTTTGAGCTGATCGATGCGTGCGTCGGTCTGCGCCAACCGGCCGCGCAACTCGCCCGTCACGGTCAGCAGCAGCGCGACCACCAGTACCAGGCTTCCCAGGGGGATCGTCAGCCGCCGCAGCAGGCGGCCCAGCTCCGTTCGGGTCATGAGTCCGGCCCCCGAACCACGTAGGTCGCGGTCACACGATCGGGCGTCCCGCTGCCCTTGGCGCGTTCGAGCCCCGCCGTTCCAGCGAAACTGCCGGACTCCTCGGTTTCGAACGGCGGCTCCGTGATCTGCACACTGTACGCGGGCAGCCGCCGGTCGACCTGTTGCCGCAGCGTTCGGAAGCTACGCATGATGCCGCGGCGGTCCGCCGGCGGCTGGCGCAGCTCCACCGTCGCCGTCACGCTGCCCTGACCCGCGCCGTTTGGGCTGAGCGCGTCGCGCGGCGGCTCGCCGGGCGTCTCGTCCAGCTCCGCCGCGGCGCTTTCGATGAGCGGATCACCGTCCCCGCTTTCCCGCTGGAAGCTGAGATCCGCGACGATCATGCCGTCGGGAAGCGCCTGGGCGAGCCCGCGAACCGGCTCGGTATACATGGGCGTTTGCGCCGCCAGTGCAGCCCGTGTTCGCACCGTGGTGACGAAGCGCTCGACATCCACCCCCTCGGCGGCGAGCTGCCCTTTCACGTCCTGGAGTGTCGCGGTCCGCCGCTGGTTTTCGGCGCGGGCTTCGGCCAGATCCTCGAAGCGCTCCCGAAGGTCCGCGAGCAGCATGCCGTCGTAGATCAGGCCCGCGACGAGAAGCGCCGCCGTCGCCCAGCCGATGGGCTTGGGCGCCATGCTGATCCGGCGCGCCCGCCGCAACGGCGGCGGTTCCAGGCGGAACTCGGGCCAGCGCTGGCGCGCGAACCAGTCCGCGATCAGGGAATCCGTGAAGGCGTCGCCACTGTACTGCTTCGCCGCCAGCCCCAGCGCCTCGGCGAACTGTTCGGGATTGAGCGTGTGGACCTCGCGAATGCGCATGCGCCGGGCGTTGAGCTGCTGGCCGATGTCCTCCGGCACGACGACGACCAGCTCCAGGCGGTCGGCATCGGTGAACGAAAGGCGTCGCAGGTAACTCATCGTGGAGCGGAATTCGCCCTCGATCGTGTCGACCTCGTCGGCCACGTCCGCGTCCGCCTCCGGGTTCGGCGTCAGGCGCGTGAAGACCAGCTCGCCGTTGTAGAAAACGAGCTGGCGGTAGCCGCTGGCCCGGTGTCGCAGGATCAACACTTCCCAGACCGCCTGCTCAGCCGGTGTGGTCATGACGGCGCGGAGCAGCCGGTGCGCCTCCAGCGGGAGGAGGGCCATGCCGGCCACGGGGTTGCGCGAGCCCGTCACCGCATCGCTCCAGGCGCGCAGATCCTCGGTGTCGGGCACGCCCACGAGCATGAGGGTGTGCTGACCCTCCGCCCCCTCGTGGCTGAGCGCGCGGCGGTCGAGCTGCAGATATCCCGTGATCGTGTCCGCGTCGAAGGTCTGGCGCAGTTTCCGGGCGATCACCTTGCGCCGGTCGAACGGGTTGAGCGACGGGACCTGCGCCTCCCGGTAGTGCTGCTCGAGAACGTCGAGCAGCAGCGAGACCGGGGCCGCCGCGTCCTGCTCCAGGAAGTCCCGCACCGCCTGGATTCCGTCGCCGTCCGGCGCCGGGACGTAGATGCGGTCCGCGATCCGGCCGCGCGCGAAGCGGACGAACACGGCGCCGTCGCTGCCGATCACGCCGACGATACGCCGGCCGGCGCTGCCGCGGGCGAAACCGCCGAGACGGCGGCGGAACTGCGCGAAACTGGGCAGGCCGAACATTCCCCGCACCCGCTAGATTGGCATCTGGGAGAAGCTGTCGTACATCGGGCCCAGGACCGCCAGGACGATCCACGCCAGCAGGGCGCCGATGACGAGCGTCAGCGTCGGCTGCACGGAATCGACGAGCTGCTGCACGGTCTCGCGCACGTCGCGGTCGTAGAACGCGCTGACGCTTTCCAGGGCCTTGTCCAGGCTGCCCGCCTGTTCACCCACGCGCACCATGCGCACCACCATGTCCGGGAATTCGCCGGTGTCGCGCAGCGCGTCCGTGAGCGTGGAGCCCTGTTCGACGTTGGTTCGCGCCTCGTCCAGGGATTTGGCCAGGCTGCGGTTCCCGGCCACACCGCGCGCGGTGTCCAGGCATTCCAGGATCCCCACGCCGCTCTTGTACATGATCGTGAAGAAGTGGGCGAAGCGGGACATGGCGATCTTGCGCAGCGTAAGGCCGACGATGGGAAGCTGTAGAAGCAACCGGTCGATCGCCGTGGCGATGCGGTCGTCCCGCCGATAACCCAGCCACGCCAGCCCGATGACCAGCGCCGGGACGAGCACAATCAGCCACCAATACGCCTGCACGAATGCGGACGTCGCCATGAGCGAGCGCGTCATCAGCGGCAACTCGATCTGCATGCTCTCCAGAAACACGCTCAGCTGCGGGACGAGGAAGATCATCATGGCCCCCGCCAGGGCCAGCGTGACGACCAGCGTGAACAGCGGGTAGCGCGCGGCTGCACGGATGCGCTTGTTCATGTCGTCGCGCCAGCGCAGGTGGTCGGCGAGATGCTGGAAGGCCATCTCCAGGTTGCCGCTGCGCTCGCCCGCGTTCACCACGCCCACGAAAAGCTGGTCGAAGGTCTCGGGATGGTTGGCGAAGGCCTGGGAGAGGACGATCCCGCTGCCCAGGTCGCGGACGACGTCGGCCAGCACGTCGCGGAGCTTGTCGGACCCCGTGGAGTCCCGGATGTCCTGCACGGCGTCGAGCACCGGGACACCAGCCCGGATCAGCTCATCCATGTCGATGCAGAACTCGATCAGCTCGCGCACCCGCACGCGCTGCGGCAGGAAGGACAAATTGCCCGAGCTGCGCACCTGACGCGCGTCGATCAGCTCGTAGCCCAGCGCGTCGATGTGCTCGTCCAGTTCGGCCTCGTTGGCGGCGGCCAGCTTGCCGCTGACCTTGCGGCCGGTGTCCGAAATGGCGCGGTACTGGAAGTTGGGCATCTCAGAGCCTGTCGATCAGGTTCACCGTCTTGATCACTTCCTCGACGCTGGTTTCGCCGTTGCGCACTTTCGTTAGTCCGCTTTCGGCGAGGGAAACGAAGCCGTATTCGCTCGCCGCCTGCATGAGTTCGCGGCGCGTCGCGCCCTTCGCCATCAGTTCGTCGATTTCCTCGGAGAAGGGCAGTGTTTCCACCACGGCCGTGCGGCCCGCGTAGCCGCTGTTGTTGCAGTGCTCGCAGCCCTCGGGCTCGTAGACCGTGGGCGGGTCTTCGGGATCGGCGCGCAGCACGTTGCATTCCTTGGCGGTCGCGGGCCGTGAACGCTTGCACTGCGGGCAAAGGGTGCGCAAAAGCCGCTGCGCCATGACACCGATGATGTTGCCGGCCAGCATGTTGGGTGACAGGCCGAAATCGAGCAGGCGGTTGACCGCGCCCACGGCATCGTTGGTGTGCAGCGTGGTGAACACCTTGTGGCCGGTCATGGCCGCCCGCAGGGCCATGTTCGCGGTATCTTCGTCGCGGATTTCGCCAATGAACACGATATCGGGATCCTGGCGCAGGATGGAGCGCACGCCCTCACCAAAGCTCATGCGGTCGCTGACGTGGGACTGGCGGATCACCGGCAGTTCGTATTCCACCGGCTCCTCCAGCGTCATGATGTTGGAATCCATCGTGTTCAAATAGTTGATGAGGGAATACAACGTCGTGGTCTTGCCCGAACCCGTGGGCCCGGTCACCACGATGATCCCCTCGGGGCGAAGGGCCATCTTCTTGATCTGCGTGATCCGGTCGCCTTCGTAGCCCAGACTCTCCAGTGAGCGCAGCGACTTGGCCTTGTCCAGGATACGCAGGACGACGTTTTCGCCGTGCACCGTCGGATGGCTTGCCACACGGAAGTCCACCTCGCGCCCGGCCACCTGGAAGGTGAAGCGGCCGTCCTGTGGCTGGCGGGATTCCGCGATGTTCATTCCGGACATGATCTTCAGGCGAACGGACAGCGCCGACCAGAACTGCTTGTGAAACGCCTTGCCCTGCGTCATCACGCCGTCGATGCGGTAGCGCAGGCGCACGAAGAGGTTCTCGGGCTCGAGATGGATGTCCGACGCCCCGCGCTTCACGGCATCCAGGATGATGGCGTTGGCGAGGCGCACCGTGGGGTTGATGAAGCCTTCCTCGCCGGTCTGGGCGGCGGCCTGATCCGCGCCGGCTTCCTCCATCTCGTGAAGCACGCTTTCGATCGTCATGTCGTAGCCGAAAAACGCGTCGATGGCTTCCGAGATTTCGGAGCGCGAGGCCACGAGCGGAACGATTTCCTTGTCGCGCGGGAAGTAGCGGCGGATCTGGTCGATTGCGACGACGTCGTAGATGTCCGCCATGGCGATCTGAACGGAGTCCTCGTTCATCGCCACCGGCAGGACGGTGTACTTGTGCGCGAGGGACTTCGGGATCCGGTTCACAACGTCGGTGTCGAGCACGGTGTTCTTTAGCGAAAACCGGGAAAAGCCCGAGCTCTCCGCGAGGGTCGCCGCGAGCGTGACGTCGGTGATGAAGCCGAGACTCACCAGCGTTTCGCCCAGCATCTTGCCGGTGCGTTTCTGCTCGCGCAGCGCGACCTCCAGTTGGTCGGGCGCGATCACGCCTTCCTCGATCAGGCGTTCGCCCAGCTTGACTGTGCGTTGAGAGCTTCCGGCCGACGCGCTGGTCGTGCTCTGTGCGCTTTCGTCGGCCTCGCTGGTGTCTTCACGGAGAAATTCGTTCATGCAACCGCTCGTTTCGTCGCCGGGGGTCCCCCACGAGGCGGGACCGCATCTGCCACGAATGAGAGAATGCGGGAGAAACGCCAAAACGTCGTTAAGATCAATCGAATTCACTGCGCCGGTACAGCGCGCCGGCGCTGGCTCGCCGCACGCGGGGCGCCGGTTACGCGCCCGAACGGATGGATCTGTCCGCCGCCGCGGCCACGCGCGCGACCGCTGGCGAGCGATCGGCCGGCAAGCCGTCCACGGGAAACCACCCGACCTCGTCGACGTCGCTGGCGGCGGCGCCCTCGCCGCGGGTCCAGCGCATCAGGACGGCGACGAGCACGTAATGATGGGTGTTTGCGTGAGGATCGATGACGTCCACGGCGTCGATGGTGTGGAGCGGATCGGCCGAGATGCGCGTTTCTTCAAAGAGTTCACGCACCGCCGCGTCGGCCAGCGCCTCGCCGAAGCCGATCTTGCCGCCGGGGAACCCCCACAGGTGCGCCTGCGGCGGCCGCGCGCGCCGGGCGAGCAGGACCCGCCCCGCCCGCCAGACCACCGCCAGCACGGCCGGCACGGGCGTGTGGGGCGATGTCATCGCCATCCCTTCACAGCCGCGATACGGGGCCGCCATCCGCCGGAACATCGAAGGCCATTCCGTCGATACCCGGCTCCACGCCCGGCGGGCAGTTAGCGGCAAGCCCGGCGTAATCAAGCGTGTGGTTCATGTGCGTTAGGACGGCCCGCTGCGGCTGCACGCGCTGAACCCAGCTCAGCGTGCGCTCGAAATGGGCGTGGCTGGCGTGGGCCTGGTAGCGCAGACAATCGACCACCCAGACGGAAACACCCGCCAGCGCTTCGAAGCCGTGAGACGGGATCGTGTGTGCGTCGGGTGAGTACCCGATCGGGCCGATCCGGTAGCCCAGCGTTGTGGTCGGCCCGTGGTCCTGCTCGAACGCGACGCAGGACAGCCCGGCAAGCTCGAACGGTGTGTCCATGGGGATCTCGTGCGCCGTCATCAGCGCCGAATAGAGCGCCCCCGTGGTGCGGGACGGCTCGAAGGCGTAGTCGAACCGCTGGCGCAGGTTGGCCAGCGTTTCGGCGTCCGCGTACGCGGGAATGGGGTGGCCGCGCGTGTAGACGAGCGGCCGCAGGTCATCGAGCCCGTGGCAATGATCGGCATGCGTGTGCGTGAACAGCACGGCGTCCACATGCGTCGTTCCGGCAGCCAGCAATTGTTCGCGGAGATCCGGCGAGGCATCGACGAGGATCGTGGTGCCTTCGTGCTCGATAAGGATCGAGGGGCGCCGACGTTTATTGCGCGGATCACCCGGATCGCACTGCCCCCAGATGCCGCCCACCAGCGGCACGCCGCCCGATCCACCGCAGCCCAGGACACGAAGCCTCATGCCGCCTCGCCGATCCGGGCCTCACTGAACAGGTGGAAGAAGTTGTCAGTGGTCAGGGCCTCGAACGCCGATGAGTCGTAGCCCAGGTGTTCGGCCAGATAATCCGCCGTATGGCGCACATAGGCCGGCTCGTTCGGCTTGCCGCGTTTTGGGACGGGCGCCAGGAAAGGCGCATCCGTCTCCACGAGCAGCTTGTCCGGGGGCACATCGCGCGCGATGGCGCGCAGCTCCTCCGACTTCTTGAAGGTCACGATGCCGGAGAAGGAGATGTAGAAACCCAGATCCAGCGCCGCTTCGGCCAGGCCACGGCCCGAGGAGAAGCAGTGCATGACGCAGCCGTAGGGACCGCCGCGCTCGTACTCCTCGCGCAGGATGGCGGCGACGTCCGCGTCGGCGTCGCGGGCGTGCACGATCAGCGGCAGGCCGGTGCGCTGGGCGGCGCGGATGTGCTGGCGGAAGCTGACCTGCTGCGCCTCGCGTGGCGAGGCGTCGTAATAGTAGTCCAGCCCGCTCTCGCCGATGCCGACGACCAGGGGATCGTGTTCGGCCAGCTCGACCAGGCTGTCGGGCTGGGTCAGGCCCGCCTCGCCCGCGTCGTGCGGATGGACCCCGACACCGCACCAGACATTGGCGTAGCGCTCGGCGATGGGCCGGACGGTGTCGTACCGCGCCGGCGTGGTCGCGATCGTTACCATGCCCGACACGCCCGCGCTCCCGGCGCGCGTCATGGCATCGTCCAGCTCGGTGTTCCGGGCCACCATGTCCAGATGGCAGTGGGAATCGATCAACATGGCGTGGATGTGTGTCCGCTCGTCTCGCCGCCAAGCCGTCAGGCGTTCTGTTGCTCGGTTTCGATGTAGCGCGGGAAGACGCCCTGCGGTTTCGGGATGGTGCGGCCCGGCTGGACGCGCCGGTCGAGGTCCGCAAGGGTGCGTTCGTCGCGCGGCTGATCCATCTGGTCCAGGAGGTTCGCCGGGGCGTTGGGCATGAAGGGCTGGGTCAGGATCGCCAGCTGCCGCACCACCTCGGCCGCGACGTAAAGCACGGTCTGCATGCGCGCATGATCCGTCTTGCGCAGGATCCAGGGCGCGGTGTGCTCCATGTAGCGGTTGGCCTCGCCGACGACCTCCCAGATGGCCTCGAGCGCCGTGTGGAAGGACTGCGTTGCCAGACTGCTGCGCACGCGGTCCGGCAGGGCGGCCGCCGCGTGGAGGATCGCTTCGTCGGCAGCCATCAGGCGGCCCGGTTCGGGAATGGCCCCACTGCAGTTCTTGTGGATCATGGACAGCACGCGCTGGCCCAGGTTGCCGAAGTCGTTGGCCAGATCGTTGTTGATGCGGCCGACGATGGCGCGGTGCGAGAAGTCGCCGTCGTTGCCGAACGGCACCTCGCGCAGCATGAAGTAGCGGACCTGGTCCAGGCCGTAGCGTTCCACGATCTCGTAGGGATCGATCACGTTGCCGAGGGACTTGGAGATCTTCTGGCCCTCGTTCGTCCACCAGCCGTGGGCGAAGACGCGCTTCGGCGGCTCCACGCCCGCGGCCATGAGAAAGGCCGGCCAATAGATGGCGTGGAAGCGCAGGATGTCCTTGCCCACCATATGCAGATCGGCGGGCCAGAAGTTCCGGAACAGCTCGCTTTCCGTCTCCGGATACCCGACCGCCGTGATGTAGTTCGTCAGCGCGTCGAGCCAGACGTACATGATGTGGTCGGGGTCGTCCGGAACGGGGATGCCCCAGGAAAAGGTCGTTCGCGAAATGGAGAGATCGCGCAGGCCGCTCTTGACGAAGCTGATGACCTCGTTGCGCCGGCTCTCCGGGCCGATGAAATCGGGATTGCGCTGGTAGAAGTCCAGCAGGCGATCCTGCCATTCGGACAAGCGGAAGAAGTAGCTCGGTTCCTCCACCCAGTCGGCCACCGCACCCGAGGGCGCGTACATCCGGCCGTCGTCGCCGCGCGTCAGCTCGTCCTCGCCGTAGAAAGCCTCGTCGCGCACGGCGTACCAGCCGGCGTAGGCGCCCAGGTAGATCTGCCCGTTCTCCTTCAGGCGCCGCCACAGATCCTGCGTCGAGCGCACATGGCGGTCTTCCGTCGTGCGAATGAAGTCGTCGTTGGAAAACTGCCACGTTGCCGAGATGTCGCGGAAATTCTGCGACATGCGGTCGGTGAAGCTCTGTGGGTCCATGCCGTGGGCACGGGCCGAGCGTTCGACTTTTTGGCCGTGTTCGTCCGTTCCAGTCAGGAAGATGACCCGCCGGCCATCCAGCCGCATGAAGCGCGCCAGAACATCACAGGCCAACGTCGTATAAACGTGGCCAATGTGCGGGTTGTCGTTCACGTAATATATGGGCGTCGTAATGAAGTAAGCCGGCTTCTCGAACTCGGCCTCGTCCGTCATCGAGCTGTCCTCTTGTCGGCGGATCGACCACTCGCGCCGCGCGCAGCCCCTTCGATTTCCAGCATCGCGCTCAGGAGCACCTGACGCTTGTCAAGGTTGCTGGTTTCGGCCCGGTCGAACAAGTGGGCAATCTTCTCCCACACATCGAACCAGTCTTCAAGGTGTGCACGGGCCGCGAGGCCGCGCATGCCCTCGCCTTCGCCGCTCACCAACTCCTCCCCGGGGTGTCCCACGGCGGCAGTGCGGATGACCCGCGTGAGCCATCGGCGAACGAGACCGGTGGCGATCGCGAAGGTTTCGGCGTCGGCGGCCATACGGTCCGCCAGATCGGGGAGCGCGCCGGGCTCGCCGTTGGGGAGTTCACCCAACGTCGCCAGGATCTCGCGGTACAGCCGGCCGGCGTGGGCTTGGGCGAGCGTCAGCGCCTGGCCGGGCGCACCGTCGCTGAGCCGCGCCACCAGATCGCCGTCCCCCGCCGACAGTCCGGGCAGATGCGTGGAGACGATGCTGGCCGTCTGCGCCACCGGGAGCGGCGCCAGCCGGATGGGTGTGCAGCGCGAGCGCACCGTGGCATGGAGGCGCGCCGGCTGATGACTGATGAGAAAGAAGAGCACACGGCCGGGCGGCTCTTCCAGATCCTTCAGCAGCGCGTTGGCGGCGCTGGCGTTGAGCGCGTCCGCGGGGTCGACCACGACGATGCGCCAGGGTGAGCGCGCGCTCCGCATGGCGCAGAAGCGGCTCGCGCGCCGGGTTTCGTCCACCTTGATGACGGGCTGTGTGCCCTGCCCGCCCTCTGGGGGTTCAAGGGCCAGCAGATCCGGGTGCTCACCGTGTGCGATCAGCGTTTCGTCGTCGCCCGCGAAGGTTCCGCTCTCCGCGTTGCCGGTGAAGATTTCGCGCGCCAGGCGGTAGACGAAGGTGGCCTTGCCGATGCCCGCCGGCCCCGTGACCAGCCGGGCGTGCGGGAAGCGCGCCTCCCGCCACGCGCTCACCACCTCGCTGTAGGCGGTGTCGTGACCGATCACGCTTTCGGTTTCGCGCGGATGGGCCGTCACGGCTGGGCTCACGCGCCGCGCAAGGACAGGCCGAAGCGCTCTTCCACCGCCTTCAAGACCGCCGCGTGTACGGTGTCCGCGTCCGCGCGGGCATCCACGATGCGGCAGCGCTGCGGTTCGGCTTCCGCGATGCGGAGAAAGCCTTGGCGAACGCGGTCATGGAAGGCGTCGGAAAGCGCTTCGTAGGGCGTGTCGGCGCCCCGGACACGCGCCCGGGCGAGGCCGACCCCTGGCGGGAGGTCGAGCACGACCGTCAAATCCGGAACCAGGTTATCGGCCGCGCGCGCGCTGGCGGACCGCAGGAAGGCGGTGTCCACGCCGTGGCCGTCGCCCTGGTAGGCGATCGTGGAATCCGCGAAGCGGTCGCTGAGGACCCAGGTTCCGGCCGCCAGCGCCGGCTCGACGGTGACGCGCGTGTGCTCGGCGCGGGCGGCGCAATGCAGGAAGGCTTCGCCGACTGGCGACCAGCTGTGATCACCATCCACCAACAGCCCGCGCACAACTTCCGCCGACGGACACCCGCCCGGCTCACGGGTGGCCAGCACCGGAACCCCGGCGTCGTCCAGCGCGCGGCTCAGACGGTCAAGCTGTACGCTTTTTCCGGCTCCTTCGCCGCCCTCGAACGTGATGAACGCGCCGGTGGGCATTGCGGGTTACCGGGCTTCCGGCGTGGGCGGGCCGAAAAGCATGAACTGGAGACCGCCGGCAAGGCGCCCGACGGGGCCGAGCTGGTCCACGCCCTGCGCGGCGACGAGTGGCATCGCCGTTGGTTCACGGTCGGGTGCGTCCAGGTGCAGGGTTGCCAGCCGTTCGCCTTTGTCCACCGGCGCCGGGATCGGGCTCTCGTAGGTGACCCGCACATTCAGCTCGTCGCGGCTCTCGCGTGGCAGCGTGATCCGGACATCGCGCTCGGTGACCAGGGGAACGCTCCCGCTGGTGCCGAGCCAGAGACGGGCGCGTTCCACCGTCTCGCCCTTGGCGAAAAGGGTATGAGCTTCGAATTCCCGGAACCCCCACTTCAACAGCCGTGCGGTTTCGTCTTCGCGTGCTTCCGGCTTTTCCAGCCCGGCCACGACCGCGATCAACCGGCGTCCATCGCGCTTGGCCGAAGCGGTCAGCCCGTAGCCCGCGTTCTGGGTATGGCCGGTCTTGAGCCCGTCGACACCCATGCCGCGGCCCAACAGCGGGTTGCGGTTGAACTGGCGAATGCCGTTCCAGGAGAATTCGCGCTCACTGAACAGCTTATAGAGTTCCGGAAAATCATTAATCAGGTGCTGCGCGATTTTGGCCAAGCCGCGTACCGTTGTCCGGTGTTCGGGATGCGGCCACCCCGTGGCATTCCGGAACGTCGAATTTTTCAGTCCGATTTCCTGCGCTTTCTGGTTCATCAACTCGGCAAACGCGTCCTCGGTGCCCGCGACACCCTCCGCAAGCGCGATCGAGGCGTCGTTGCCGGACTGAACGATCATGCCGCGAAGCAGGTCCTTGACCGCCACCTCGCTGCCGACCTCGACGAACATCTTCGAGCCGCCCTTGCGCCAGGCTTTTTCCGACACGGTGAAGGTGTCGTCGAGGCTGAGATCACCGTTCTTGACGCGGTCGAAGACCACATACGCCGTCATGATCTTGCTCATCGACGCCGGCGGGACGCGGCGGTCCGGGTGCTTGGCGTAGAGCACCTCGCCCGTCGTGTCGTCCAGGACGATCGCTTCATCCGCCTTGGTTTCGACCGCATGCGCGGCCGGGTGACCGACCGTCAGCGCGACGGCGCAAACCGCGAGCGCAAGCCAACTGCGGAACAGCTTCATGGGGTACGGACTCCATCCTCCCGGTATGGCACAAGCGCGTTCATTGCACGCGGCTTGGTCGAGAATATGACGGCGTCAGCGGATCACAACCTCGGCGGTCGGAACCCCGGCATTCGCCAGCCGGTCCAGCAGGCGGTTCACGCCGGCTTCGCCGTTCACCGGCCCGAAGCGCACGCGGTAGAACCGCTGGCCGTCGATCACGGCTTCGGCGATGAAGGGTTCGCCGATCCGTTCAAGGCGGTCGCGGATACCTTCGGCATTAGCTTGGCGAACGAACGCGCCCGCCTGCACGAAAAGCTCCGCATTGGCAAGATCGTCCGGTCGCTCCCCGCCGTCGCTCCAGGCACGCACGGACAGGGTACGTGCGTCGCCACCGCCAGCGGCTGCGCGGTCTCCGCTGACGGACCCGGTCGTGCCGCTGGACGCGCCAAGGGTCGCTGCGTCGTCACCGGCAGCCGCACCCGCGTCGGCACCGGTGTTCGCGCCCGCCCCGCTCGGCGCGGTTGGGCTGTTCGTCGTGCTGGTCTCGGCCGCGCCGGTCGTGCTCGACCCGGTGTCCACGAGGCCGGGCTCGGCCGATGCCACCTGGGTGTCGCCGCCGCGTCGCTTGGCGGCCGCGGCCATGCGCCGGCTGGCGTCTTCCAACACCTCGACGCGAACCCGAGTGGTGCCGGCCTTCTTGAAGCCGAGAAGCCGCGCCGCGCGGCGGCTGACATCCAGGATGCGGTCGCGTGCGAAGGGGCCACGGTCGTTGACCCTGAGTTTGGCAACGCGGCCATTTTCCAGGTTCGTCACGCGCACCAGGCTGGGCAGGGGAAGGGTGCGGTGCGCCGCCGTAAGCTTGCTGCTGTCGAAAATCTCGCCGTTGGCGGTGCGTTGCCCGTCGAACTTCGAGCCGTACCACGAGGCGATGCCCGTTTCTTCGTGGTCGTAATCCACGTGCGGCTCGTACCACTTGCCGGCGATCTGGTAGGGAACGCCGACCTTGTAGGTTCCACCCGATACGGTGGTGTCACCGCTCTGGGGGACCGAACCCTGACCGCGGGGGCTCGCCGGCCGCTCCGGACCGGCACAGGCCGTAACCAGGATCGCGGCGCCGAGAAGGCTCATGAGATTGCGCGGCTGCAGCCGCATACAACGGCACTCCGAAAAGATTTTGCTTCCGCGGGAAGGATAAGGCGGCCACACGGTTGCGCGCAATCCGGATTACCCCTCGCCGGGCGTCGCGCGTGCCTTGAGCCGTTCCAGCAAGCGGGGCGAGGCGTAGCCGTCGGCCGGGTACTGGTTCGCGAGCTGGAAGCGGCGGATGGCCGCGCGGGTACTTTCACCCGGAACGCCGTCAACCGGGCCGGCTTCGTGGCCCAGCTCGTTGAGCAGGGTCTGGATGCGCTCGACCTGCTCGAAGGAGACGGCGCCGGAGTCGGTGTCCCGCCCGGTCCGGATTTTCGGCATGCCGGCGATGCGGTCTGCAAGCTGGCCCACGGCCACGCCGTACTTCACCGAGCGGTTCCAGGAGAGGATGTGGCGGAAGTTCTCGTAGACCAGGAACGCCGGCCCCTCGTGGCCCTGCGGCAGCACGATCGACCCCTGCCAGCCCTCGGGCGCGGGCAGCGGCTCGCCGTTGGCTTTGCGCACGCCCATCTCGGCCCAGGAATCGAGTGTCTTTTTCACGTCGAGCTGTGCTTCCTTCCAGGGGAAGTCCTCGGGAAGCCGCACCTCACGGCCCCAGCGCTCATCGCCTTCCCAGCCCATCTGGCTGAGGTAGTTGGCGCCCGAGGCGAAGACGTCTCGCAGGTCGCCCCAGATGTCCTTGCGGCCGTCGCCGTCCGCGTCCACGGCATGACGCGTGAAGGTCGAGGGCAGGAACTGCAGGTGGCCGGTGGCACCGGCCCAGGAGCCCTCGAACGCGGACGGGTCGATGTGGCCTTCGTCCACGATCCGAAGCGCGTGGAAGAGCTGGGTGCGGAAAAAGTCGCCGCGGCGGTCGTCGTGGGCGAGCGTGGCCACCGAGCCGATGACCGGAAAGCTGCCCAGATGGTCGCCGAAGCCCGTCTCCATTCCCCAGAAGGCGATCAGGAATCGGGGTTGGACGCCGTGCTCTCGCTGGACCTTTTGCAGCAGGTCGCGGTGCTTCTTGAGCAACCGCCGGCCCTTCTCCACGCGGCCCGGCGTGACGCGATTGTCCATGTAGGACCAGAAAGTGCGGATGAACTCGGGCTGGCTTCGGTCCAGCTCGATCACGCGCTCGATCGGGCGCACGTCGGCCAGCGCAGCGTCGAGGGTTTCGGCGGCGATCCCCTTTTCGCGCGCCTCGTCGCGCACGCCGTCGAGCCAGGCCTCGAAGTCCGATTCCTGGGCTGTGGCCGGCGTGGCCGCCAGGCTTGCGGCCAGCGCGACCGCGCCGATCGCCATCCATGTCCCGCGCATGCGTGTCCGCTCCGCCGTTGCTGCTCCCGTGAACGGCGGAGCGTACCATCGACGGAGCATAACGCCAGCCTTCGCCCGGTCCGCGCCGCTCACGGACGGGATGGACGGGTGGCGCCGGAGGTTGCTACATCTGCCGTCATTCGTGCGGAGGGGTGGCAGAGCGGTCGAATGCACCGGTCTTGAAAACCGGAGAGGGTTGCACCCTCCGTGGGTTCGAATCCCACCCCCTCCGCCATAAACGCAAGCGCGTTTCACCGCGTCTTTTGGGCTCGTTCACCGCATAGAGCGACCGGAATCCGTGCGTTCAATGGACCGGGTAATGTCACTCGGGCGCATTCGCCGACTGGCAATGCGCCGCCTGCCAAACATGGGCGGTTTGCGGCCGTGTGGCCGCGAAACCGCCCTACTCCGCCAACAATTCCACGCGACGTGCGCGCAGTGGCGGAGATGCCGGCCTGAGTGGCATAAGAACCGGGATGAAACATCCCGTGTTTCTCAGTACGTCAGCACCGTGCGGATGCCCTCGCCCTTCTCCATCATCTCGAAGCCCTCGTTGATGTTCTCGAAGGGCATGACCTTGGTGATCATCGTGTCGATGTCGATCAGGCCCTCCATGTACCAGTCGACGATCTTGGGCACATCCGTACGGCCGCTGGCGCCGCCGAAGGCCGTGCCCGTCCACTGGCGGCCGGTGACCATCTGAACCGGGCGGGTGGAGACCTCCTCGCCCGCGCCGGCGACGCCAATGATGATGGACTTGCCCCAGCCCTTGTGGGCGGATTCCAGTGCCTGGCGCATCAGGCCGGTGGCGCCGACGCACTCGAAGGTGTAGTCGCCACCGCCATTGGTCAGCTCGACCAGATACTTGACCAGATCGCCCTCGATCTCGTTCGGGTTCACGAAGTCGGTCATGCCGAACTTCTCACCCCAGGCCTTCTTGTCGTTGTTGACGTCCACACCGACGATCTGGCGCGCGCCCACCATGCGGGCGCCCTGGATGACGTTGAGTCCGATGCCACCCAGGCCGAAGACGATCACGCGCGCGCCCGGCTCCATCTGGGCCGTGTTCACGACGGCCCCGATCCCCGTGGTCACGCCGCAGCCCACATAGCAGACCTTGTCGAAGGGCGCGTCCTCGCGGATCTTCGCCACCGCGATCTCGGGCAGCACGGTGTAGTTGCTGAAGGTCGAGGTTCCCATGAAGTGGTGGATCATCTGACCGTCCAGCGAGAAGCGCGAGGTGCCGTCCGGCATCACGCCCTGCCCCTGCGTCTCGCGGATGGCCTGGCACAGGTTCGTCTTGGGATGGAGGCAGTACTCGCACTCGCGGCACTCGGGCACGTAGAGCGGAATGACGTGGTCGCCCGGCTTCACGTCCTTCACGCCCGGGCCGACGTCCCGCACGACGCCGGCGCCCTCGTGGCCGAAGATCGCGGGAAACTTGCCCTCGGGGTCGCGGCCCGAGAGCACGAAGGCGTCGGTGTGACAGATGCCGGTCGCCTTGTTCTCGACCAGCACCTCGCCCTCCTTCGGGCCTTCCAGGTGCACCGTCTCGATCGAGAGCGGCTTGTTGGCCTCGAAGGCAACGGCTGCGCGTACGTCCATGACAACACTCCCTGATGCAGCAGCGATGGTGGCCGCTCGGCGGCCCGGGTTCAGCCCGTCAGGCCGCGATAATGGTGGTCGAGGTGGTCCTCAACGAAGGTCTGGATGAAGTAGTAGGAGTGGTCGTAATCGGGCCGCATGCGGGTTTCCACCGGCTGGCCGGCCTGTTCGCACGCCGTGCTGAAGATCTCGGGACGCAGCTCACGGCTGAGAAACTGATCGCCATCCCCCTGGTCGATCAGAATGCGCGCGCTCGTGGGCTTGCGCCGCACCAACTCCGTGGCGTCGTAGGCGCGCCAGGCTTCGCGGTCCTCGCCGAGATAGTTGCTGAAGGCCTTTTCTCCCCATGGAACCTGCATGGGCGCGGAGACCGGTGCGAACGCGGAGACCGTGCGGAAGGTGCCCGGGTTGCGCAGGTGCAGCGTCAGCGCGCCGTGGCCGCCCATGGAATGGCCGAAGATGCCCTGGCGAGCCGTGTCCACGCTGAAATTCGCCGCGATAACGTCCTGAAGATCCCGCGTAAGATAGCTCGCCATGTTGTAATGGCGCGACCACGGCTCCTGCGTGGCGTCCAGATAGAAGCCGGCACCGGTGCCGAAGTCGTAGGCGTCGTCCTCGCCCGGCAGGCCGCAGCCGCGCGGACTGGTGTCCGGCATGACCAGCGTGATGCCGAGCTTCGCGGCGACGCGCTGCGCCCCCGCCTTGATGGTGAAGGTCTCGGGGGTGCAGGTGAGCCCGGCCAGGTAGGTGAGCACCGGTGTTTTTTCGCCGTCCAGCGCGTGTGGCGGCTCGTAGACGGCGACGCTCATCGTGCACTGCGTCGCCTCCGACCAGTGGCGGTAGAAGCCCTGCATGCCTTCGAAACAGCGTTGCCGGCTGACGGTCTCGACCATCGACGTCTCCAATTCTGTGTCCTCGTTGTTTCAGCGCTCGCCCACCGGCCGGATGAGTGTACCTTTAGCCATCGCCGGTTGATCGCCAAGGGGCGACATCGCGGTTCGCATGAGCGCGCTGCGCACCGGCCGGCAGCCGGCGAGCGTGCGCACACCCAGGTGCCGCGCCGCCCGCAGGGCCGGGTTGCGCGTCGCCACGCTGCGGTTCAGCGCGTCAACTCCCGCGACGCGCGCCGCGACGTCCGGCCAGCGCCGGCGCTCGTAGCCCGCGAGCACGGTGTGGGCGCCGATGTCCCGCCCGGCGCGGCGCGCTTCGGCGAGTTCCTCGGTCAGCACCGCGACATCGCTGATGCCCAGATTGAGCCCCTGCGCACCGATCGGCGGCACGGCATGGGCTGCCTCCCCGATCAACGCCACGCGGGGCGCGGCGAAGCCGTCGGCCAGGAGGCTCGTCACGGGGTAGGTCCAGATGCCGCCCACGTCCAGCACATCGCCCAGCACGCCGTGGATGCGTCCGGCGAAGAGCCGCCGGAAGCTCGCGGCGTCCAGGGCTGCAAAGCTGGCCGCAGCTTGGTCGCGCTCGACCCAGACAACGCTCGACACCTCGCCGCGCATGGGCACCAGCACGAGCGGGCCCTGGGGCCGGTGGAACTCCGTGGAGATGCCCTCGTGCGGCCGGCTGTGCGCCACCGAGAACGCCATCGCCGTCTGGCCGTAGGACCACGAGCGGGCCCTGATGCCGGCGCTTTCGCGGGTAAGGGATTTCTTGCCGTCGGCACCGATGACCAGCGCGCTGTGCAGCTCGCGGCCGTCGGCAAGCTGGACCTCGGCGCGCGGGCCGGAGAACCGCAGCTCGGCGACGCTCGCTTCGGGCATGTGCGTGGCCGTGGGCAGCTCGCCCAGGCGCGCGATCAGCGCTTGGCGCAGACGGGTGTTGGGAACGTTCCAGCCGAACGGTCCGCCGCCGGGTAGCTCGCGGGATTCGAAGGTGCCGGCATGGCGCGGCCCGCCCGGTCCGTCGTCGACGATGCGCATCGTCCACAGCCCGGCCCCGGCCTGCGTGCACGCCTCGCGTGCGCCACAGGCGGCGAGCGTGCGCACCGACCCGGAAAACAGCGCGGTGGTTCGGCCGTCCAGCCGCGCGCCGGCCGTGCTGTCGGCCGGGGCGGGGTCGACGCAGACCACCTCGAAGCCCGTCTCCGCCAGCGCCGCGGCCGCCGTCAGGCCCGTGATCCCGCCGCCGATCACCACGATGTCCACCGCGCTCATGCCTGTCCCCCCTCGCCGTGACGGTGGCAAGATGGACGTGGCGCGCGCCGCGATCCAGGTCCGTGTGTTGCAGGCGCGCGGCGGTGGCACCACGCTCGCGCTCAGGACGCCCCAGCCCGGCCAGGAAGGTGACGCGTGAGCTTTGCCCGACACGCCCACGGCGGCCAGCCGCCCCGTTCGCAGCCACCGGTGAACCTGCCGCGCGCGGTGGGCTACCTCATCGCCGTCAACGCCGCGGTCTACGTGCTGCAAGTGGCCATGCCGTGGCGCTGGACCAACTGGATCGTCACACACCTGGGCTTCGTCCCGGCGCGGTATGTGGGCTCACCCGCGGGTTGGGATCTGTGGGCCTTCATCAGCCCCATCACGCATCAGTTCCTGCACGGCGGCGGCGTGCACATTCTGGTGAACATGGTCATGCTTGCCGCGTTCGGCAGCGGCGTGGCGCGCACCCTGGGGAGCCGGCGCATGCTGGCGATGTATCTGATCGCCGGGGTCGCCGGCGCGCTGGCGCACTGGATCGCCTATCCCGCGGACACGGCACCGGTCGTCGGCGCGTCGGGCGCCATCAGCGGCCTGTTCGGGATGGTCCTGCGCCTGCTGGCCCGGCATCCGCACGGCGGCGGGCTGACGCGCATCTGGCCGGTGGCGCTGATCTGGATCGGCATCGCGGCGCTCACCGGCATCGGCGGCATGCCCGGCACGGAGGGCGCCCGCGTGGCGTGGGCGGCCCATATCGGCGGGTTCGCGGTGGGCTTCCTGGCGTTCGACCTGGCCCTCATTGGCTTCAAGCCGTGGCAGGTGAAATAACCGCCACCCCGGCGCCACGCGGCGCGCAATCGACCGGTCACGATCTTAGCGGTTGGATTCCGCCCAAGAGCGCTCGACCGCCTGCTGATCCTGGATCTCGGTCAGCTCCTTGCCGATGAAATCGCGAAGGCTGATCACCCCGAGGATCTTGTTGTTCTCCTTGACCGGCAGATGCCGGAAGCCGTTTTCCTGCATCGTCTTGAGCGCGTCGACGGCTTTCATTTCCGGGTCGGCTGTCTGAATATGCGCGGTCATCACGTCCGCCACGGCGCTCGACTTCGGGTCCAGCCCCGCCCCGACCACACGCTTCACGAGGTCGCGCTCCGTGAAGATGCCTTCGAGCTTGCTGCCGTTCATGACCAGCACCGCGCCCGCGTCGGTGCGCATCATGATGCGCGTGGCCTCCACGACATTGCTGCCGCCATCGACACTGACCGGCTTGTTGTCGCCCAGGATGTCCCGGAGCACACGTTCACTCATCCGTTCGTCCTCCCCTAGCACGCGTTCTTGACAAAATCTTACCGGTTCCGCTGAAGCGGCGCCAAACGTTGCGATAGTGCTGGCCCGTGTGCAAACCTTCCCCGTCTCTTGACCGAACATTCCACGGTGCCAGTGCCCGCACAAGGCTGCACGCAGCTGGTGGTCGGCACATGGCGCGGCACGCTCGCGAGCGATACCGGCGCGACCGTGCCGCAACGAAGGACGGAGCGCCCAAATGCAACTGGATATCTTTTCGGACCCGATCTGCCCCTGGTGCCTCATTGGCAAGCGGCGGCTCGAACGGGCGCTTCGGGAGCGGCCCGAACCAGACCTCACGGTTCGCTGGCGCGCGTTTCAGCTCAACCCGGATATGCCGCGCGAGGGTATGGACCGCACGGACTACGTGGTGCGCAAGTTCGGCAGCATGGACGGCGCCAATCGCATTTACGACGCCGTGAAAGCCGCGGCGGCCGAGGAGGAGATCCCGCTCGCGCTCGACCACATCCAACGCGCCCCCAACACGCTGCGGGCGCATCAGCTCATCCACCTCGCCGGTGAGAACGGGGTGCAGGACCAGGTCGTCGAGGATCTCTTCCAGGCCTACTTCATGCGGGGAGAGGACGTCAGTGCGCTGGAGGTGCTGGAGAAAGCCGCGACGCGGGCCGTGCTCGAGGCGGACGCCGTCCGCAGCGCCCTTGAGCGCGAGGATGCCCTGCGCATCGTCCAGACCGAGGACCAGGAAGCGCGTGGCGCCGGCATCCAGGGGATCCCCACCTTCGTGGTGAACGGGCAGTATGCCGTTTCCGGCGCGCAGGAACCGCAGGTGCTGCACAACCTCTTCGACGTCGCCCGCAACGGCATGCCGGACGACGCCGCCGCCTCCTGATCGAGGGGACGGCGCCGCCGGTGCCGTGATCAGCACGTACCCGGATGATTCGGGTCCTAACGTCTCCGCACGGGCCGAACGTACCCAACCCGACAGCCTTGAGGTCATGGGCCGGCGCGCGGAGGATGACGGGCTCGGCCCGATTCGTCGCGTTGCGGAGGCTTCGCGGGTGGACGATGGCAAGCCTGGGTGCACGCTGGACGACGCGCATGATGGTGCCGCCCCACGGGATTCTCGTGCGCCGCGGGCCCTGCCGCTGGCTGCGGTATCCCAATGACGCGATCGTGGCGGCTGAAATCGTGATTCCGTCGGCGGCTTTCGGCGCCCGGGCGCTCGCCGCACGATCCGGCATCGTCAATTTGGTGCGATTGATGGGGCGAATTGCCGTGGGAAACGATGCGCTCGCGAGATGATGCGCTCGCGAGATGGTGGTGCGGCTGGGGAGACTCGAACTCCCACGGGCTTACGCCCACATGCACCTGAAGCATGCGCGTCTACCACTTCCGCCACAGCCGCACCGGCGGTATATCGCGTCACAGTCATCGCCCGACGGGTGGTGCGGCTGGCAGGACTTGAACCTGCACGGGGTTACCCCCACAGCGCCCTCAACGCTGCGCGTCTACCAGTTCCGCCACAGCCGCACCGATGTCCGGCGCGCCGGCGACCGGACCGCCCCGCTTGGGCCTTCCCATCGCCGTGCAGAGAGCGATGTAAGGAAAAACGGCTTGGTGTGCAAGGCCCTTTCCCGGGCTGAATGCTGGGTCGCGTGCGCCGCAGCCCGCTTGAACCGGACGCGGGCGCGTGCTGGCGTCACGAGCTTGATCGAACACCAAAGGAGGTGTCATGCGCACGGCCATCATCGCCCTTGCCTTCGTCGCCGTGCTGGCGGTTGTCGCGATCCTGGTGGCCGACACCTGGATGGCCATGGGCTCGGTCGGTATGGGCTGGCTGGGACTCGGCGCCATGTTTCTCGGCGTGGTGATCACACTGGCGCTGGGTGTTGGGCTCATGGCGCTGTCGTTCTACTCCAACCGGAGCGGTCACGACGCCAACGTCGATGCCTATCACCGCGAGCACGGCACGCTCGCCGCAGATCCGTTACGGCGCCGGGACGATTCGTGACAACGGCATCGGACCACAGCTGTGGTCGTGTGCGAGGACCAGACGTGGGGCGGGGGTGCGGTCGTCGCGGCGCCGCCAGGAGTCGAACGCCATTGGCTGTGGCGGATGTCGTTCGCGGGCTGGGTGCTGCGCGCGAGGCCGGACGCGCCAACGCCGGACGGGCGAATCCAAGCCGACGGAGCGGGTGGCCCGGGTGTTCCATCGGTCGCCCTCGCCGAGCTCACACGTCCGCGTGTGGGCGACGCCTTCCTCACCGCGGTGTTCGCCAAGCACCGCCTGCGATTAACCCGGCCGACGGATCAGCGCGATCTGCAGGCGTTGCATGCGCGCGAAAAATACCTGCTGATGGCGCATTCGCCCGAGACCTATTGGCGCCTTGGGCGCGCCGTCTGCGGGCGCCCGACCGAACCCGTATGCAGGCTCGCCGACCGCTACTGCCGGGAAGCTTGCGCGGCGCTGCGGGTTCCCGCCACCCGGGCCCGGCATAGCTGCGCCCTTCAGCACATGGCCGGCTATTTCAAGCGACGCGCACCGACTACATCGCCCGACAGAGTTATCTCGCGCCCTACCCCTGGCTGCTCCTGCTGCGCACCTGACTCCAGGGTCAATTCGCCAGGGTGGGTATCGCCTTCGCCGTCAAAGTTGACCCGTCCTTCGGAGCGTTGAGCGTTGTTCCGGCTTGGTTTGTGAATGAACCCGCGCCGCACTACTGCCGGCCGCCGGAAGGGTGTCGGCGTCGCCGCAGGACTCCGGGCGATGGCCTCAGATCGAGCGCCCGAACCGCGCGGCCACGAAGCGAACGACACCGTAAACCGCGAGGCCCGCCAGAACGACGAGCGCGATCACGGCGAGGATCTTGAGGATTTCCCACGCCAGCAACACGGGCCAGAACGCCATCACGACGTAGACGAAGGCGCTGTCCCAGGCGACCTCGCCGTACGCGATGAGATGAAACGCCAGCCCGGTGGCGCCGTAGAACAGGAGCGCTACCAACGCTCCGATGCCGCGGGGATCGAGCATCAGCCGTGTCGTCCTCTTCGGTGGCCGCGCGCCCGCGGGTTTGTGCCAGAGTGACCAGCCGCGAGCGAGCCCCACGTTGCGCGCTTGGTCAACGGCGATCCCGCTGAACGGGAGACGATGAGGGGCCTCCGCCCATACCACCCTTGATCGAAGGTCCGAACGTGGCTTTTCATCCACCAACCGCGTGACCAAGGGGGTGTGGGTGGCACGCTTGAACAGTTGTCCCGGTATCGCCGGCCGAATCGCCGTCATTTTGACTGTGCTGACGGGCCTGGCCGGGTGCAGTTTGCCCGAATGGGACCCACCGGAGGTGGAGCGCAAACGCCCCTTGCCGGCGGATGCCATTGCCACTGACGCCGATGCCAAATCCGCGGCCGACGATACCGGTGGGCGCGAGGACGAAGAGCTGGGCGCGGAGCAAGCCAGCCAAGGCGACTCCCTGGACGAGGCGGAGATCTATCCAGGTTCGGGCGAGCGCGTCGGGGAGCGGCCCGCCAAAGCGGACGCGCGACAGACCGAGGGTGGCTACACCCTGAACTTCGTTGATGCGGACTTGCGCGAGGTCGTCGACGCCGTGCTCGGCGAAGCACTCGGCGTGAATTACAGCATCCACAGCGATGTCGGCGGAACCGTCACAGCGCGCACGACACGCGCGCTCACCCGCGAGCAGGTGGTACCGGCGCTGGAGGACGTGTTGGCCATGAACGGCGCCGCCGTCGTCCGGAAAGCCGGCATGTATCACATCGTGCCGCTGAATGAGGCGCGCGTGCCGCCGGCGGTCGCCCCCGACACCCAGGCCACCTCGGGTTACGGCATGCACGTCATTCCGGTCGACCACGTGTCCGCCGGCACGTTGAAAGACACGCTGCAGGAGTTCGTGACGCCGGGGCGCACCCTCCGCGCGGACCGCCCCCGAAACCTCCTGCTGTTCCTGGGCCCCGGCAGCGAGGCGGACAATCTCGCCGCCATGGTCGACCTGTTCGACGTCGACTGGATGAAGGGGAAGTCGTTCGCGCTCCTGCCACTCGACAGCGCGCAACCCTCGCGCATGGTCAGGGAGTTGCGGTCCGTTTTTGGGAACGGTGAGGAAACCGGCGGGTTCACGGACGTCACGCGGTTCATGCCCATTCAGCGCATGAACGCGGTGCTCGTGATCACCAAGCAGCGCAGCCATCTAGAGCGCGCCCGGGCCTGGGTGGAACGCCTCGATCGCGGCGTCGCCCAGCAGAAGCGCCAGATGTTCGTCTACGAGGTAGACAACGCGCGCGCCAAGGATCTGGCGCAGGTGCTGGGGCAGATGTTCTCGGTTCAGGTTGCGGCGGACTCGCGCGAGCAGCAAGGGACGGTGGCGCCGGGGCACGAGACGGCTTCCTTGTCCAGCGACGGCGGCAGCACGGGCGGCGGTTCGACCAGCCAGACGGGCAACACCGGCGCTGGCAGTGGCGGCAGCAGTGGCGGCGGCACGGATGCGGACTCGACGGGGGGCACGGGCACGGCAACCGCTGATGGTTCGAGTGGTGCTGCTTTCGGCGGCCAGGGAGGCACCAACCAGGTCACGGCGCAGGGCGGCTCGCCGGGGGTTCTGGGGGACGGCCGGCAACCGCGCATCATCGCCGACACCCGCAACAATGCCCTGCTCGTGCTCGCCACGGGCGAGCAGTATCAGATGATCCGCACCACCCTGGACCGGCTGGATCAGGTTCCCTTGCAGGTCGTCATCGAAGCCACGATCGCGGAAGTCCGGCTGCGGGATCAGCTACAGTACGGGCTGCGCTTCTTCTTCGAGGACGACTCCGGCAGCACGACCGGCAACGTCACCTTCAGCGATGTGGCCTCCGGCGGCATCTCGCAGACCTTCCCCGGATTCTCCTTCCTCCTTGAGAGCGGGGACGCTCGCGGCGTTCTCAACGCTCTCAACGACGTTAGTGACGTCAACGTCATCTCCTCGCCGCACCTGATGGTGCTGAACAACCAATCCGCCAGCATTCAGGTCGGGGACGAGGTGCCGGTCGCCACGCGCAGTTCGCAGTCCACGAACGATCCCGACGCCCCGGTGGTGAATCAGATCGAGTTCCGTGACACCGGCACGATCCTCGAAGTCAGCCCGCACGTGAACGAAAGCGGTCTGGTCACGCTGGACATCCGCCAGGAGGTCTCGGACGTGACGGAAACCACGACCTCGGGTCTGAACTCGCCGACGATTCAGCAGCGCGAAATCGAGAGCAGCGTGGTCGTTCAAAGCGGCCAGACCATCGCCCTGGGCGGTCTGATCGAGGACAGCCAGGATCGCAGCGAGACGGGTGTCCCGTTTCTCAAGGACATTCCCATTCTCGGCAACGCCTTCAAGAACGTCTCGGTCAACGACAGCCGCACCGAACTTCTCGTGCTGCTCACGCCGCGCGTCGTGCACGACCAGGAGGAAGCGGAACAGGTCACGCGCGAGCTGCGCAGGCGGCTGGAAGGCGTGCAGATGTTCCGCGAGCAGACGTCCGAGCAGGAACCGGGCAGCGCCGGAACCGGCGGCGGGGACGGCTAAACCGCAGTGCGGCCGTTCAGCGCGGGGGACGATGTCGCGTTGACGCTCCGCGCACGGGCGCGTGATCCTGGTCGCTGGACACGATTGCGCCGGCCAGGGAGCACGCCATGCAGGTCCTCTCCGCCGCGGCGGTGGACGCCGCCCTCACCTACGACGCGCTCGTGCCGGCGCTGCGTGAAGCGTTTCGCGGCGACGCCGCTGCGCCGCCGCGCCACCACCACGAGGTGCCGGTTCCCGGCGGCACGAACGCCACCCTGCTGCTCATGCCCGCATGGACACGCGGGCGCTACGTGGGCGTGAAAGTGGCCACGGTGTTCCCGGACAATCCAGGTCGAGAGCTGCCGTCGGTGCAGGCGACCTATCTGCTGCACGACGGCGCCACGGGAACGCCCATCTGCCAGCTCGCGGGCCAGCCCATGACCAACCGGCGCACCGCCGGTGCGTCCGCACTTGCCGCGGATTACCTGGCCCCCGCTGAAGCAACCCGGCTGCTGATGGTGGGCACGGGCGCGATGGCGCCCGAACTCGTCGCCGCCCACGCCAGCGTGCGTCCCATCCGCGAGGTGCGCGTCTGGGGCCGAACGCCCGCCAAGGCAGAACGGCTGGCACGTGAGCTGGGCGATCACGGATACGCCGCATCGGCCATCGAAACGCTCGACGCGGCCGCTCTCGGCTGGGCGGACATGGTCAGCTGCGCCACGATGGCCGACGCGCCCCTGGTGCGCGGCGACTGGCTTCAGCCGGGCCAGCACGTGGATCTCGTGGGCGCGTTCAAGCCCACGATGCGCGAAACCGACGACCGCGCGGTGCAACGGGCCCGCGTGTTCTGCGATACCTACGACGGCGCGCTGACGGAAGGCGGGGACCTCGCCCAGCCGTTGCGGGACGGCGTGCTGACGCGCACGGACGTGCTCGCCGACCTCACCATGCTGGCACAGGGGACTCATCCGGGGCGAACCGGCGGCGAGGAGATCACGCTCTTCAAGTCGGTCGGCACCGCGCTGGAGGACCTGGCCGCGGCGACGCTCGCCTACGAGCGCGCGAGCGGGGAATAACCCATGCAGGTCGCGGTGGTCGGCGCGGGGATCGTCGGCCTTTCGGCCGCCCGGTCGCTCGCCGCGTCGGGGCATTCGGTCGAGGTGTTCGAGCAGGGGCCGGTGCCCAATCCCCTCGCCTCGTCGGTCGATCGCAGCCGGCTGATCCGCCATGCCTACGCCGACTTGGCGGGCTATGCGGCGATGGTGGACGACGCCTACGCCGCGTGGGAACGGCTGTGGGGCGACCTGGGCGTGCGCCACCACACCGAACCCCGGACGCTGCTGCTGGCCCGGCCGGGATCGGACTGGGCCCGCCAGTGCGCCGAGACCCTGGCGTGGCTCGGCCGGGCCGCGACACCGCTGGCGCCCGACGACGCGGCGGCGCGCTATCCCGTTCTCGATCTGAATGGTGTGGGCGAAGCCTACCTCGCGGAGACGGGCGGGGTTCTGCACGCCGAGCGCATCATCCGCGATCTCGCCGCCCACGTGAGGCACATGGGCGGCACCATCCACGCGGAACAGCCCGTCGCCCGCGCCGATCCCGAGGCGGGCACGCTGGTGCTGTCCGACGGCACGCGCCGTGGCTGCGACTGGATGTTGGTGGCGGCGGGCCCGTGGACGGGCCGGCTGGTGCCCGAGCTGGCATCGCGCCTGACGCCCTCGCGCCAACTTGTGTGCAGCCTGGATCTCCCGGCGGCGGCGCAGCCGGCGTGGGAGGGCATGCCCATCGTGCTCGACATCGGGCCGGAGTCGGGCACCTACGTGGTGCCGCCGACGCTCGGCGAACCGCTGAAGGTGGGCGATCACAGCTTCACGCTGTGCGGCGACCCTGACATGGATCGAGACCCTGCCGAAGCGGAAATGGCGGAGCTGATCAAGCAGGTCGGATCCCGCGTGCCGGATGTGGGCGCTGCCCGTCTCGTCGAGGGCCGCACCTGCTTCTACACCGTGGCATCCGACTCGCGTTTCATTGCCGAGCCAGCGGCACGCGGCATGACGCTCGCTGGCTTTTCCGGCCACGGCTTCAAGTTCGGCCCACTCATCGGTGAACGGGTGAGCGATGTCGCCGACGGCAGCCTAGCCGAAGGGGCGTTCGCAACTTGGCTGTCCGGCCACGCGCCGTGAACGACCGACCGTAAGCGGGCCGGTGACGCCCGGCCGGGGTGGACCGGGTTCGCCACCGGGTGTTTCACCGCGTATTACTGCGCTGTATAGCCGCCGTCGATCACCAGCTCCGTGCCGGTGACGAACTTGGACTCGTCCGAGGCCAGGTACAGCACCCCGTAGGCGATATCGTTGGGCTCGCCCAGATGGCCGAGCGCGTGGCCGGATTCCAGCGCCTTCTTGGCCTCCTCCGGATCGTCCTGCGACTTCACGAAGCCGCGCACCATCTTCGTCCAGATGAAGCCCGGATGGATCGTGTTGACGCGGATGCCGAGACCTTCCTGCGCGCAGTGCAGGGCCGACGACTTGGACAGCCCCATCACGCCGGACTTGCTGGCGTTGTAGGCCGTCAGGCGTGAATCACCCACGAGCCCCTCGATCGAGGACATGTTGATGATCGAACCGCCTCCGGTTTCCTTCATCGCCTGGATGCCGTAGCGCGTGCCGAGGAAGACGCCGTCCAGGTTGGCGTTCATCACGAAACGCCAGTCCTCCAACGTGGTTTCCTCGACGTTCTTGGGGATGCCGACACCGGCGTTGTTGACGAGAATGTCCAGGCTGCCGTGGTCGTTGAGCACCTTGTCGATGAGCGCCTGCCAGTCCGATTCGCTGGAGACGTCGGCCTCGACGAAGCTGGTGCCGCGCCCGATGCGGTCGGCAACTTCCTGGCCCTTGTCGGCCTTGATGTCGGTGATGATGACGTGCGCGCCTTCACTGGCGAGCAGCTCGGCCGAGGCCTCACCGATCCCGGTGCCGCCACCCGTCACGATGGCGACCTTGTCCTGAACGCGTGCCATGACTCCTCCTATCCCTGACGATCACCGCGGGCCGGGCCGCGCGCGTGTGTGTCGTAAAGCTGTGATCCCGTGCCTCCCCCAAAGGCGCGCGCAGCCGACGGCCGCACGCCGCTTATCGTCCCGCATGCGCCGAGGTATTCGCTGGACAGCCGTTCGCGTCTGCAAAAAGGGATGCGGATGCGATCAATGACACCGTCAGATCGGCGTCGGCCGAACCCGGACGCTCCGTTTCGGTGCCCGTGTGCCGCATTTCCGCCCGTTGCCCGTTCGTGTAAGGCCTTGTCCACATTCCGTTTCAGCCCGTCGGGCCGCGCGCACGACTTTTGTGCACCGCACCGAATACCACGAACGGGACAGCTTGTGAATGTTGCAGTGCACTAAGGCGAAAGGGGGAGAAAGGCCCATCAAGCGGCTCCACTGCCGCAACGGGCTGGTAGGTCGGGGGCAGCACGATTCAGTTATCGGCAAGGCGTGCGGTTCGCGTGGTGGCAATCTCGGAATGCCCGGCGACGCCCGGAAGGTGACGTTGACCGCTCGGGCGGGGGACCTCCGCCCGGCCGTGCCGTTCACGAGACCCCTGGCCCGGGATGCCCTCCTGGCTGCTGCTGTTCTTCGAACGGATGGCGGCGACGCAAAGTAACGAGGCGCCGGATCTGGCGACATCCTTCCCGAACCTGGAAATGTTGGTTCACGGCGGGGTGGATTTCGCGCCCTACCGGCAGCGCTTCGGGGCGCTGCTTGCCCGCACCCACGCCGAGTTGCGGGCGGTGTATCCGGCGAGCGAGGGCTTCTTTGCCGCCGCTGACCGCGGGCCGGGCGATGGGCTGCGCCTCATGCTCGACATCGGCATCTTCTACGAGTTCGTGCCGGTCGAGGAGCTCCACGACAGCACCCCGACGCGGCACTGGGCCGGCACGGTCGAGAAGAACGTCAATTACGCCATCGAAGTGAGCACCTGCGCCGGCGCATGGGCCTATCTCGTCGGTGACACGGTGGAGGTGGTCGACACAAACCCGCTGCGCGTGCGCGTGACCGGCCGGATCAGCCATACACTCTCGGCCTTCGGCGAACACCTGATCGGGCACGAGCTGGAGGAGGGCGCGCTCTCCCGGTTTAGCGAGACCCTGGACGCGCATCTGTGCGCGACCAATGAGGACTACGCGGCGCACCGCTCCGGCGGCTTCGGCACGGCCGCACCGGAGGTGCGCCCCGTGCCGTCCGGAAGCTTCGCCGCATGGATGAAGACGCGCGGTCAGCTGGGCGGGCAGCACAAGGTGCCCCGGATCATCAACGACGCGGAGTTGTTCACCGATCTGCGGCGCTTCGCGGAGAGTTCGGCCTGACGCGGGAAGCTTCTGAACGGCTTCCCCGCGTCGCCGCTCACCCTGGGCATTCGCGAACTGCGCAAGATTCCCGCAGCGGGCAGGTTCAACGCACGCTGGCACTAGCCGTGCCGACGCCCGGCCCGAGTCCAAGGCGGGCACGAAAAAGGGGGCGGAGGATCAAGGGGTTCAATCCTCCGCTTTAAAGACCCTGAACGACGGCGTGCTAGAACGGGATGTCGTCGTCCATGTCGTCGCCCCCGCCGGGGCCCGGCGCGGGTTCGCTGGCGTCCATGGCGCCGACGCGCTCGCGCTGGCCTTCGCCACCCTGCGGCGCGCCGCCGCCACCGCCCTGGCGGCCGTCGAGCATGGTGAGCACGCCCTGGTATTTCTGCAACACGATCTCGGTCGAGTAGCGGTCCTGGCCGTCCTGCCCCTGGAACTTCCGGGTCTGGATCTTGCCCTCGACGTAGACCTTGCTGCCCTTGCGCAAGTAGCGTTCGGCGAGGTCGACGAGCTTGTCGTCGAACAGCACGACGCGATGCCATTCCGTGCGCTCGCGCCGTTCACCGCTTTGCTTGTCGGTCCACTGCTCGGAGGTGGCGACGGACATGTTGGCGAGGCGCTGGCCGTTCGCGGTTTGGCGCACTTCGGGATCGCGGCCCAGGTTGCCCACGATGATGACTTTGTTGACGGTGCCGGCCATGGATTCAGATATCCTTCACGTCCCGGGGCGACGGTAACTCGATGCCGGCGCAGCCTAGCGGCGCCCGGCCGCTGGGGCCACATCCTTTCTCGCCTCGGCGAGCAGCCTTCACCAACCCCCCGGACAGCGGAGCGCAATGACCGCCAGCAGTGACCCCCGAGCCGAGGGCGCCGAGGCCGCCGCGCCCGCGCTGCACGTGCGCGGGGCGCGCGAGCACAACCTCCGCAACGTCGAGATTGTGCTGCCCCGCAACGCGATGATCGTTTTCACCGGCGTCAGCGGATCGGGCAAATCCTCCCTGGCCTTCGACACGATCTACGCCGAGGGACAGCGCCGTTACGTCGAGTCGCTCTCCGCCTACGCGCGGCAGTTCCTGGAACTGTCGCAGAAGCCCGATGTGGATTCCATCGAGGGGCTGTCGCCCGCCATCTCCATCGAGCAGAAAGCGGCCTCGAAGAACCCCCGCTCCACGGTGGGCACGGTCACGGAAATCTACGACCACATGCGCCTTCTGTGGGCACGTGTGGGCACGCCGTATTCGCCCTACACCGGCGAGCCCATCGAGAGCCAGACCGTCAGCCAGATGGTGGACCGCGTGCTGGCCATGCCGGAGCGCACGCGGCTCTACCTCCTGGCACCGATCGTTCGCGGCCGATTCGGCGAATACAAGAAAGAGCTCGCCGACCTTCAAAAGCGCGGCTTTCAGCGCGTCAAGATCGACGGCCAAGTCCATGAGCTGGACGATGTGCCCGCGCTGGACAAGAAGAAGAAACACGACATCGAGGTGGTCGTGGACCGCGTCGTCGTGCGCGAGGGCGTCGAAAAGCGGCTCGCCGATTCCTTCGAGACGGCGCTGCAAATCGGCGACGAGCTCGCCTTCACCGAGGACGCCGACACGGGCGAGCGCACGACCTTTTCCGCCAAGTTCGCCTGCCCCGTTTCCGGCTTCACGCTGCCGGAAATCGAGCCGCGCATGTTCTCCTTCAACAATCCCTTCGGCGCGTGTCCGAGCTGCGACGGCCTGGGCGCCACGCTGAGCATCGACCCGGCGCTCGTGGTGGACGAGCGCAAGTCGCTGCGCGACGGCGCTATCGTTCCCTGGGCCGGCTCCGCCTCGCCGTTCTACAAGCAGACGCTGGACAGCCTGGCGCGGCACTACGGTGTTTCCGTCAAAACACCGTGGCAGGACCTGCCGGAACAGGTGCGTGGCGCCATTGTCTACGGTTCGGGCGAGGAAAAGATCACGCTGCGCTACGACGACGGCCTGCGGAACTACGAAACCCAGCGCAGCTTCGAGGGCATCGTTCCGAACCTGGAACGGCGCTACCGCGAAACCGACAGCGACGCCGTGCGCGAGGACATCGGCCGCTACATGGCGAGCACGCCGTGTACGGCCTGCAACGGCCACCGCCTCAAGCCCGAGGCGCTGTGCGTGAAGATCCGCGGCGCGCACATCGGCGAGGTCGCGGACCGCTCCATCGGGGAACTGGGCGCGTGGTTCGACGGGGTGCTGGATCATCTGCGCACGCGCGACGTGGAGATCGCGCGCCGCATTGTGAAGGAAATCCGCGAGCGCCTGCGCTTCCTCAGCGATGTGGGGCTGGAGTACCTGACGCTGTCTCGGGCTTCGGCCACGCTCTCGGGCGGCGAGAGCCAGCGCATCCGCCTCGCCTCGCAGATCGGCTCGGGGCTGACCGGCGTGCTCTACGTGCTCGACGAGCCCTCGATCGGCCTGCACCAGCGCGACAACGCGCGCCTGCTTGGCACGCTTGAGCGGCTGCGCGATCTCGGAAACACCGTCGTCGTGGTGGAGCACGACGAGGAGTTCATCCGAGCGGCCGACCACGTCGTCGACATGGGCCCCGGCGCGGGCGTCCAGGGCGGGCACGTCGTCGCCCAGGGCACGCCGGCCGCGGTGATGCAGAACCCGGACAGCCTGACGGCTCAGTACTTGACCGGTTTCCGCCAGATCGAGCTGCCACAGAAGCGGCGCTCGGGCCGGCCGGGCGGCGAGCGCGTGCGCGTCGTGGGCGCGCGCGAGCACAACCTCGCCGACGTCACGGCGGAGGTGCCGCTGGGCACCTTCACCGCGGTCACGGGGGTTTCGGGCTCGGGGAAGTCGTCGCTGATCAACGACACGCTCTACCGCGCCCTCGCCCGCCGGATCATGGGCACTCGCGCGGTGCCGGGCGATCACGACCGCGTCGAGGGCATGGAGCTGCTGGACAAGGTCATCGACATCGACCAGTCACCCATCGGGCGCACGCCGCGCTCCAACCCGGCGACCTATACGGGTGCCTTCACGCCCATGCGCGAGTGGTTCGCCGGGCTGCCGGAAGCGAAGGCCCGCGGCTACAAGGCGGGGCGCTTCTCCTTCAATGTGAAGGGCGGGCGCTGCGAAGCCTGCCAGGGCGATGGGCTCATCAAGATCGAGATGCACTTCCTGCCGGACGTCCACGTCCTCTGCGACGAGTGCAAGGGCAAGCGCTACAACCGAGAAACCCTGGAGGTGACCTTCCGCGGCAAGTCGATCGCCGACGTGCTGGAAATGACCGTGGACGAGGGTGTGGAGTTTTTCCAGGCGGTGCCGGCGATCCGCAACAAGCTCACCACGCTGCGGCAGGTCGGGCTCGGCTATATCAAGATCGGCCAGGCGGCGACCACGCTCTCCGGCGGGGAGGCGCAGCGCGTGAAGCTGGCGCGCGAACTCGCCAAGCGCGCCACGGGCCGTACGCTCTACATTCTCGACGAACCTACCACGGGGCTGCACTTCGACGATGTGAAACAGCTCCTGCACGTGCTCCACGCGCTCGTGGATCAGGGCAACACCGTCGTGGTGATCGAACACAACCTGGAAGTCATCAAGACGGCGGACTGGGTCGTCGACCTGGGGCCGGAGGGCGGCGACAATGGCGGCCGCATCGTGGCGGCCGGGCCGCCCGAGGACGTCGCGGCCGTGAGCGAGAGCCACACCGGGCACTATCTGGGCAGCTATCTGCGCACCCACCACAGCGAGGCGCGCAAGCGGGCGTGACGCGCGGCTTGTTCGGTCCCGCCCGCACAGCTATGTGCAGGGCCATGAGCACGAACCCGGTCCACATCATCGGCGGCGGCCTGGCCGGTAGCGAAGCGGCGTGGCAGCTCGCCCGGCGCGGCGTCCCCGTCGTCCTGCACGAGATGCGCCCCGAACGGACGACGAACGCCCACGAAACCGAGCAACTCGCCGAGTTGGTCTGCTCCAACTCCTTGCGCTCGGACGACGCGACCAACAACGCCGTCGGCGTGCTGCACGAGGAGATGCGCCGGTGCGGCAGCCTCGTCATGGCCGCGGCGGACGACGCCAAGCTGCCCGCCGGCGGCGCGCTCGCCGTGGACCGCCACCGCTTCGCCGACGCCATCACCGATGCCATCGACCGCGAGCCACTCGTCGAGGTGCGCCGCGAAGCCGTCGACGGGCTGCCGCCGGAAGACTGGGACAAAGTCATCGTCGCCACCGGGCCCCTCACCTCCCCGGGACTGACCGACGCGATCCAGACAATGACCGGGGAAGGCTATCTCTCCTTTTTCGATGCCATCGCGCCGATCGTCTACAAGGACAGCATCAACTTCGACATCGCCTGGTTCCAGTCGCGTTACGACAAGCCGGGTCCGGGCGGCGGCACGGGCGACTACATCAACTGCCCGCTCGACCAGCCCACCTACGAAGCCTTCATCGCGGCGATGTGCGAGGCCGAGCAGACCGAGTTCAAGACCTGGGAAACGGAAACGCCCTACTTCGAGGGTTGTCTGCCCGTGGAGGTCATGGCGGAGCGCGGCATCGACACACTGCGCTTCGGCCCCATGAAGCCGGTCGGCTTGACGGACCCGCGCACGGGCGAGCGGCCATACGCCGTGGTCCAGCTACGCCAGGACAACGCCCTGGGGACGCTCTACAACCTCGTCGGCTTTCAGACGAAGGTTCGCAAGAAGCAACAGGTCGAACTCTTCCGCATGATCCCCGGCCTGGAGAACGCCGAGTTCGCCCGCCTCGGCGGCCTGCACCGCAACACCTTCATCAACTCGCCCAAGCTCCTGGACGGACAGCTGCGGCTGCAGGCCTGCCCGCGCCTGCGGTTCGCGGGGCAGATCACGGGGGTCGAGGGCTACGTCGAGAGCGCCGCCATCGGCCTGATGACCGGACGTTTCGCCGCCGCGGAGCGGCGCGGCGAGGCAGTGGCGCCGCCGCCGTCGACGACGACATTGGGCGCGCTGCTGACCCACATCACGGGCGGGGCCAGCGACGAAACCTTTCAGCCCATGAACATCAACTTCGGGCTGTTGCCGCCGATCACGCAGGACAACGGCAAGCCCTACAAGCGCAAGGAGCGCAAGCCCGCCGTGGCGGCGCGCGCCCTGCGCGACATCGACGCCTGGCTGACCACCGAGCCGGCCCCGCCCGAGGCAGCCTGACAGGCTTCAGAATCGGCCGCGCGCGGCGGCCCAGGTCAGCCGCATCGGCCGGCCGGGCTGTGTTCGCTGGACGCGCGGCGCGAAGGGGTCGTGATCATGGCGTTCCAGCAGGCGCAGGTAGTGCCGCGCCAGGGTCACCGGCAGCAGCGCCGGGACGGCGGCACGCGGAATGTCCCGTTGGAGCGATTCGGCGGCTTTCAGGTGCTCCGTGGCCCGCTGCGCCACATCCCGCACCACCGGCCGCACGGCCGCCGGTTCGCGCAGCTCGAAAAGGTCGTGGACGTCGAGCCCGGCCTGCCAGGTCAGGTTCCCGGGCAGCATGAGGCGCCGCTGGGCCGCGTGGAACGGCACGGCGCGGGCAATTCCCGCGAGCGCCCAGGCGACACCGACGTGATGGCCGGCGCGCATGCTGGCGTCGTCGCGCGCCCCCACCACCTCCAGCGCCAGCTGAACAAGCGTGGCCGAGGTCTCCCCGGCGTAATCTGTGAGCTGGTCGAGCGTGGCCGGCGGCTCGTCGTCCAGGTCGCTCTCGCGCGCGTCCAATAGGCGGTCGAACGCGCGCCGGGTCAGGCCGTGCCGCTTGACCGCCCCGGCCAGGGCTTCCGCCACCTCGTGGCGGCGCGGAGTGCCGGCGTAGATGTCGTCCAGGCCTTCCCGCCACCACTGGATGCGGATCTGCCCCGCCATGGGCTCGGTGACAATTTCAGGCACCTTCGCGATCTCGTGGTTGAAGGCATACAGCGCGAACAGATCCTCGCGCACCTCCGCCGGGGCGAAGAGGCACGTCAGGAAGCGGTCGTGGTCCACCTGGCGGACCTGCTCGCCGCAGTACGAGAGGCGGGTGTCGGTGCTCGCGTTCATGGCACTCGGGATGTGGGGTGGCGAGGCTGGTGCGTCACCCTGCGAACAGCACGTGGTGGCGGGACCGGACCGGGCGGACGTACGCGATCACCGGCCGTACCGCAACGAGCCGGCGCTGAGTGCGGGCGTCACGCGGTCCCTCTTTGGAATTGTCCACAACAGACGAGGCAGCCCCCGGTTAACAGCCTTCCGAGACTGCCTATCTTGAGGGTGGCCGCTCGTTCAGCCCATCGGCCACCGGAACGCGTGTGAAACACCAACAAGGAGGGCATCCCCATGGCCTTCACACTGCCCAACCTGCCCTACGATCACGACGCGCTCGAGCCCTACATGTCGGCCGAGACGCTGCAGTTCCACCACGGCAAGCACCACAACGGCTACGTGACGACCCTCAACCAGCTGATCGAGGGGACGGACCTGGAAAACCTCGAACTCGAGGACATCGTCCGCAAGACCTACACGGACAGCAACCGTGCCAAGATCTTCAACATGGCCTCGCAGCACTGGAACCACACGCTGTTCTGGCCGTGCATGCGTTCCGACGGGGGTGCCGAGAACCAGGGGCTTCCCGGTGAGATGAAGCAGGCCATCGAGGGGGCCTTCGGGAGCTGGGAGCAGTTCCGCGAGACCTTCGTGAACACGGCCGCCGGCCAGTTCGGCAGCGGCTGGGCCTGGCTCGTGCAGGAGCACGGCCAACTGCGCGTGACCTCCACGCCCAATGGCGTCAATCCGCTCTGCTTCGACGGTCAGCACGCCCTGCTCGGCTGCGACGTCTGGGAGCACAGCTACTACCTGGACTACCGCAACCGCCGGCCCGATTACGTGCGTGCCTTCCTCGACCACCTGGTCGACTGGGAATATGTCGCCAGCGGCCTGCAGACCTGATCCAAATATTGATACGGGGCGGCCGCAACCGGCCGCCCCATTTCATTCGACCAGATCTTCACGTAACAAGCGGCAAACCGCGTCTTCATCCACCGTCAACAGCGATGAGGGCGGCGGCGACGCGGCGCTCCTCCGCCAAGAGGACATTGTAGGTCCGGCACGCCGGACCCGTGGCCATGGCCTCGATGACGATGCCGTCCGACCGCAGCGGCTCGTAGAGCTTCCGGGTTACCAGCTCGGTCCGCTGACCACAGCCGATCAGCAAGAGGTCGACGGTTTCGCTGGCATCACGGACGGGCTGCAACTGTTCCAGGGTCAGCTCGGAAAACGTGGCGACCGGCCACGGCACCACCCGGTCAGGAAAGACCAGCACGGAGCCTTCGTACACCTCGCCGCCGATGCGGAAGAAGCGATCCCCGTAGCCTTCGACGATCTGCCGGCCTTCCGGCACATAGGGTGTCACGTCCATGGCCGCGGTCCTCCCCGGGCGCGACGGGCCGAGCGCTGCCGCCGCGTACCGGCGTTACGGCGACTTTCCGGCGGCTTCCGCCTGTTGGCGCGCCGTTTCGTCGTCTTCCGTGACCAGCGTGCTCGGCGACAGCCGGAGCTGCAACAGCATGGGCACCGCCACACCGATCGAGGAGAAGGTTCCGATCAGCACGCCCCAGATCAGCGCCCAGGTGAAGCTGCGGATCACCGCGCCACCGAAGACCGCCAGCGCGATCAGCGCCAGGAGGGTCGTCACCGAGGTCAGCAGCGTGCGGGTGATCGTGCTGTTCACGCCGATGTTCAGCAGTTCGGGCATGGGTTTGCGCTTGTACTTGCGCACCACTTCACGCACGCGGTCGAACACAACCACGGTGTCGTTGATGGAATAGCCCGCGATGGTGAGCACCGCCGCGACGGTTCCCAGATTGAATTCGAGCTGGGTGATGGAAAAGAAGCCGAGCGTGGTGATGACGTCGTGGAGCAGCGCGGCGAGGCCCGCGACCGCGAACTGCCATTCGAAGCGGAACCAGATGTAGGCTGCCATCGCCAGGAGCGCGAGCCCCGTGGCCATCATCCCGGCCTGTTTGAGTTCTTCGCCCACCTTCGGGCCGACGAATTCCGTGCGTTCGTAGGTGGTGACCTGCGGGCGCAGGTGCTCCTTCACGCGCTGGATCGCCTCGTTCTGCGCTTCCTGGCCGCCGGCCTGTTCCTGCACCCGAATGAGGACGGTGTTGGCCTCGCCGAATTGCTGAATGTTCGTGTCACCCAGATTCAGCTCCGCGAGGCGCTCGCGCATACCGGCCACGGTGGTTTCCTGCGCGGTCTCCGCCTGGATCACGATGCCGCCGCGGAAGTCGACCCCGAGGTTGAGGCCGAACGCCCCGAAGGTGCCCAGCGAGACCACCACGAGAACCGCCGCCAGCGCCAGGGTCCAACGCCGCTTGTCGATGAGGTTGAGGGCCGGGGCGACCGGCACATTGCGGATCAGCGCCATTGCGGTTCCTCTCGCGACCTCAAATCGGCAACGCCTGGGGCCGGCGGTGGCGGAGCCACAGCGCGACCAGCGAGCGCGTCAGCATGATGGCGGTGAACATCGAGGTGATCACGCCGATCGACAGCGTCACCGCGAAGCCCCGGACGGGCCCGGAGCCGAAGTAATACAGCAGGAGCGCGGCGATCAGCGTGGTGATGTTGGCGTCCAGGATAGTGGTCATCGCCCGGCGGTAGCCCGCGTCCACGGCCGACACCGGTCCCCGGAAATTCTGCGCTTCCTCGCGGATGCGCTCGAAGATGAGGACGTTGGCGTCGACCGCCATGCCGAGCGTCAGCACGATCCCGGCAATCCCCGGCAGCGTGAGCGTCGCCTGAAGCAGCGACAGCCCGCCCATGATGAGCACCAGGTTCACCAACAGCCCGAGGCAGGCGAGCAGCCCGAAGAAGCCGTAGATGGCCGCGGCGAAGGCCATCACCGCCACCAGCGCAACCACGCTGGCAATCTCCCCGGCCTCCACGGAGTCGGCGCCCATGCTCGGGCCGACGGTGCGCTCCTGCAGGATGCGCAGCGGTGCCGGAAGCGCGCCCGCGCGCAACAGCAGCGCCAGATCGTTGGCCTCTTCGGTCGTGAAGTCGCCGGAGATCATCCCCTGGCCGCCGAGGATGGGCTCGCGAATCACAGGGGCGGAGATAACCTCGTCGTCCAGCACGATGGCGAAGGGTTCGCCGACGTTCTCTTTTGTCGCCTCGGCAAACCGCGAGCCGCCCACCGAGTTGAAGTTGAAGGAGACGACCGGTTGCCCCTGCTGGAAGCTGGGCTGCGCGTCGGTCAGGTTCTCGCCCGACACCATGACGCGCTTTTCCACGACGTAGCGGCGCGCGGGCTCGCCGTTGGGCCCGGTCTCCGCGGCCGGCAGAACCTTCGCGCTGGGCGGAACGTCGCCGCTCGGGTTCACGTCCTGACGAACCAGGTGAAAGGTAAGCTTGGCGGTCTTGCCCAGGATGTCCTTCATGCGCTCGGGATTGTTGATCCCGGGCAGCTGGACGATGATGCGGCGCTCGCCCTGACGCTGGATCGTGGGCTCGCGCACGCCGGTCTGGTCGATGCGGCGGCGGATGACCTCGATCGACTGCTGCACCGTCGAACTGACGCGTTCGCGCCGCGCCTGATCCGTGAGCTGCAGCGCGCCCTCGCCGTCCGCGATCTCCAGCTTCAGATCGTCGCCCACGTTTTGCAGCGCTTTGCGCGCCCCACCGGCCTTGCCGGGGTCACGAAGCTCGAAGGTGACCGCCCCGTCGGTGATGCCGAGCGCGCGGTAGCCGATGCGCTCCTGGCGCAGGTTGCGGCGGACCTCTTCCACAACTCCCTGGAGGTACTGAGTCATCGACTCCTCGGCCTTCACCTCCAGGAGCAGGTGCGATCCGCCCTGCAGGTCGAGACCCAGGTTGATCTGCTTGTTCGGCACCCAGTCCGGGAAGCTTTGCAGCCGCTTTTCGCTGAACAGGTTGGGCGCCGCGAAGAGGGCGCCGGCAAGCACAATCAGCGCAATGATGACCGTTTGCCAGCGGGGTATGTGCAGCATGTCGGCTCGTCCGTGGCGGTCGCGTGTGGGCGCTCCGAAGGCCGTCCGGGCGGGATCAGCCGGAGCCGCCGCTCTTGCCGCCGGTCAGCTTGTTGACAACGTTTTTGGCCTTCTCGCCGGCATCGCCGCCGCTCTGCGCGCTGCCGCCGCCCTGCTCGCCTTCGGCAGGCTGGCTCTTCGACAGCACCTGCTGGACGTTGCTCTTGACCACCCGCACGCGAACGCCCTCGGCGATTTCGACCTGGACTTCGTTGTCGTCGATGACCTTGGTGACCGAGCCCACGATGCCGCCGCCGGTGACGACGCGGTCGCCGCGGCGCAGCGCCTCGACCATCTGGCGGTGCTCCTTCATCCGCTTCTGCTGCGGGCGGATGAGCAGGAAGTAGAAGACGACGAAAATCAGGATCAGGGGCAAGAGGGCCATGATGTCAAAGCCGCCTTGCCCGCCGCCTGCCGCCTGCGCGTACGCCGGGCTGATCAACATGGGTCCTCGCTGCGCGCCGGTGGATCATCTGGGCGGGGCCGCGCGACTATAACGGTGCGTCGCGGCATTGCAAGCACGCGCCCGGAAGCGTTGCGGGTGGGCCGCATCATGCTCTAGCGTCCGCGCCGTTATGAGCGATCGACCCGCCACGACCGCGCCGCTGCGCCGCATCGCGGATGCGCTGGAGCGGCTCGCCCCCGCGCCAAGGCCGCGCTCGTCGCTCACCGGAGCGGACGCGTTCGTCTGGGACGGCGAAGCGCAGAGCCTGAGCCCGGTGGAGCGCGTGAATCGCCTGGACCTGGGGCTGCTCACGGGCATCGACCGGCAGGCGGACCAACTCCGCGCCAACACCGTGCGCTTCGCCCGGGGCCTGCCGGCGAACAACGCACTCCTCTGGGGGGCACGCGGCATGGGGAAGTCCTCGCTGGTCAAGGCCGTCCACGGCCATGTCCTCGATGACGCGGACCGGGACGATTTCCCGCGGCCGGCGCTCGTGGAGATTCACCGCGAGGACATGCCCGGTCTGCCCCATCTGCTGGCCGACCTTCGCCAAAGCGGGCGCGCCTGCATCCTGTTCTGCGACGACCTCAGCTTCGAAGCCGGGGATACCAGCTACAAGTCGCTCAAGACCGTGCTGGAGGGGGGCCTGGAAGGCCGGCCGGGCAACGTCCTCTTCTATGCCACCTCGAACCGGCGCCACCTCATGCCGCGGGACATGGCGGAGAACCAGCCGGATGACCGCGTCAACGCCGGCGAGACGGGCGACGAAAAGATCAGCCTGTCCGAGCGCTTTGGCCTCTGGCTGGGCTTTCACGGCTGCGACCAGGCCACCTACCTGGCCATGATCGATCGCTACGCAGAGCATTTCGAGCTGCCGGTGGACCGGGAGACGCTCCACGCCGAGGCCAAGTCGTGGGCGCTGACACGCGGCGCCCGCAACGGCCGCGTGGCGTGGCAGTTCATCCAGGATCTGGCGGGGCGGCTGGAACACCCGCTCGGCTGACCCCGCAATCGCGGGTCAGCCGGTGCCGACGTCCGTCCGTGACGCCCGGGCGCTGGACATGACCTCGCGCGGGTCGATCGCTTGGCTGCCCTTGCGCACCTCGAAGTGGAGCTGCGGGCGGGGCACATTGCCCGTGCTGCCGACGCGTGCCAGGACTTGGCCGCGCTCGACGCGCTGGCCGTGCTCCACGATGATGGCCGAGGCGTGCGCGTACGCGGTCACCCAGCCGTCCGCGTGCTTGACCAGGACGAGCTTGCCGAAGCCGCGCAGTTCGTCGCCGACATAGGCGACGACGCCACTCGCCGCAGCGCGGATGGCCGTGCCGCTGGGCGCCGCGATGTTGATTCCGTCGTTGTGCAGGCCGTTTTCTTTCGGACCGTATTCCGCGACCACCTCGCCGTCGACCGGCCAGAGGAAGCTGCCTGCCTCGCGCTGCGGCGGATCGGCGATCGCGCCGGATTCCCCGGACGCCCCGGCCTGCTGCGTTTGTGCCGACTCCCCGCCGCCGTCGCTGCCCGACCGGCGCTGGGCGAGGCGTCGCGGCTTGCGGCGCGGTGTGGGCATGTCGACGCCGGCGCGCGACCCGCCGTTCGTCGTCGACGTTCGATCAACCCGTCCCGCGGAGCGCGATTCACCGGGGGTGCCGGACTGGCCGCGCTCGGTGGACTGCGTGCCCGCCTGGCGCTCGCGCTGGCCGGTTTCAGCGACGCGGGCAGCATCGCCGTCGGGGATCGTGAGGTCGTCACCGGGATGGATCAGATAGGGCGGTCCGATCCCGTTGCGCTCGGCGAGTTCGTTCATGTCCACGCCGAAGCGGCGGGAGATGCTGTACAGCGTGTCGCCGCGTTCGACGACGTAGCGGTCGGGCACCGGGATACGGAGTTCCTGCCCCACCCGCAGGTCGTACGGCGGCGAGAGGCCGTTGGCGTCGATCACCGCGCGGATGGAAACGCCGTAGCGGCGCGCGATGCCGTAGACGGTCTGGCCTTTGCGCACGGTGTGAACACCGGGCTCGCCAGCTTCGTCCCCGCGTTCGGCGGTGGTGGAAGCGGTGCTGGCGCGCGTTTCGCCGCCCTGCCCATACTCTACGGGTGCCGGTCCTTCGGCCCGGCCGCAGGCCGCAACCGCGAGTCCGGCGGCAAGCAGGTATGCCGCCGCGCGACCCGGATGACCGGCTGCCACCGCTCGTGCGCGCATCAGCCCCGTCCCTAGGGCATGATAAGGTCGGATCGAAACGATCCGGGCTCTGGACACGCAGTCGCGCGCCGCAGGCGCGCAATCATGCCCGCAACCGAAAGAGATAGAGTGCGATGAGCGTCGCAGGCTCATTCTACGTCGTCTCATCGCGCTCTAGTCGGTCCGATGCCCTCGCCCGTCCGCAGTCGCGATCAGCGGGACGAAGCGCACCGCGCCCAGCCGATCCTCCGCGAAGCCGCCCGTTTCCGCGTCCCGGGCCAGCCGCACCAGCTCCTGCTCGCCATCCGGCCGGCTGACTGGTGCGACCATGACCCCGCCGGGATCGAGCTGATCCGCCAGGCGTTCCGGCACGCGATCGGCGGCAGCGGTCACGATGATTCGCGGGAACGATGCCTGTTCCGGCCACCCCTGCCAACCATCGCCGACCCGGCTGGTGACATTGTGACAATGAACCTGCATCAACCGCTCCCGCGCGATGCGGAGCAGCACGCGGTCCTGTTCCACGGTGTACACGCGGCGGCTCAGCTGCGCGAGAATGGCGGCCTGATAGCCCGAGCCCGTCCCGACCTCCAGCACCTTGAGACGGCTGCCGGGCGCCAGGGCCGCTGTCATGGCCGCGACCACGTCCGGCCGGCTCACGGTCTGGCCGTGGCCGATCGGCAGCGCACAATTCTCGTAGGCCTGATCCCGGAGTGCTTCAGGCACGAAGGCCGCGCGCGGCACCGCCCGCATGGCCGCGAGCACGCGCGCATCCGAAACACCGGCGTGCTGCACGGCGGCGATCAGGCGCGCCGTGCCGCCATGCGGACTCACGCGAACGCCTCTTCAAGCTGGCCGAGCAGAGTCCGGTGTGTCAGGTCGAGATGCAGCGGGGTGACGGCGATCCAGCCGTCCGCGACGGCGGTCAGGTCCGAATTGCCCACGCGGCAGACGTCCCCGGCATAATCCCCGATCCAGATGTACGGCCGCCCACCCGGGTCGAGACCTTCGACGACGCCCGCGTCCAGGTCACGACGGCCCTGCGGACAGACGCGCGTGCCCACGACCTCCTCGGGCGCGCGATCGGGAAAGTTCACGTTAACGAGCGAATCCGCAAAAAACCCGGTCTTGGCGACACGCCGGATCACCTCGGCAGCGTGGCGCTCGGCCGTCTGCCACTGGAACCTGTGATCGCCGCGGTGGGCCTGCGACAGCGCGATCGCGGGGAGCCCCAGGAGCGCGGCTTCCATCGCGGCGGCCACCGTGCCCGAGTAGGTCACGTCCTCTCCCAGGTTGCTGCCGTGATTCACACCCGAGAGGACGAGATCCGGCGGGTGGTCCTGCAGCACCTTGCGCGCGGCGACGACCACGCAATCCGTCGGGGTCCCATCGACCGCGTAGTGGCGCGTGTCCAGATGGCGCAGCCGCAGCGGGCGCCGGACGGTGAGCGAATGGCTGGTGGCCGACTGCTCCATCTCCGGCGCGACGGCCCAGACGTCGTGGCTGAGCTGCCCCGCGATGCGCTCCAGCACGCCCAGGCCGGGCGCGTTGATGCCGTCGTCGTTGGTGATCAGGATGCGCGGATTGCGCAGATCCAGGGGACGTGGATCAGCCATATGGCCCGATGACCTCCGCGCCGCCCATGTACGGCCGGAGCACGGCCGGAACGTCGATGCGCCCGTCGGCGCGCTGGTGGTTCTCCGCCACCGCGATCAGGGCGCGCCCGACGGCCACGCCCGATCCGTTGAGCGTGTGGACCGGCGCGGTCTTGCCGTCGCTGTCGCGGAACCGCGCCTGCATGCGCCGCGCCTGGAAGGGCCCGCAGTTGGAACAGCTGGAGATTTCCCGGTACAGCGCCTGCCCCGGCAGCCAGACCTCGATGTCGTAGGTCTTCATCGCCGCGAAGCCCATGTCCCCGGTCGAGAGGGCGACCACGCGGTACGGAATCTCCAGCCGCCGCAGGATGTCTTCCGCGCAGCCGGTCATGCGCTCCAGCTCGTCCCAGGAGCTGTCCGGGTGCGTGACCGACACCAGCTCGACCTTTTCGAACTGGTGCTGGCGCAGCATGCCGCGCGTGTCCTTGCCCGCCGCACCGGCTTCGGCGCGGAAACATGGCGTGAGCGCGGTGTAGCGCTGCGGCAGCCCCCCCGGTTCCAGGATCTTCTCGGCCGCGAGATTGGCCAGCGGCACCTCCGCCGTGGGAATCAGCCAATAGCCCTCGGTCGTCTGGAACAGATCCTCGCCGAACTTGGGGAGCTGCCCGGTCCCATAGAGGGTCCGGCTGTTAACCAGGAAGGGCGGCACGACCTCTTCGTAACCGTTCTCGGTGACGTGAACGTCGATCATGAACTGGGCGATCGCCCGGTGGAGCCGCGCCAGCCCGCCGCGCATCACGACGAAGCGTGACCCGGCCAGCTTGGCGGCGTCCTCGAAGTCCATCATGGCGAGGTTTTCGCCCAGCTCGAAGTGCTGGCGCGGCGTAAATGCGAACCCGCTGGTGTCGCCCCAGCTGCGCACCACGACGTTGGCGCTTTCGTCCTCGCCGTCGGGCACGTCCTCGGCCGGCGCGTTGGGCAGGCCGGCGAGCAGCTCTTCCAGCTCGCGCGCCAGCTCGCGTTCGCGGTCCTCGACCTCGTTCAGGGAGTGTTTGAGTTCCGCGACCTCCTGCTTGAGCGTTTCGGCGCCCGCCTCATCGCCGGCCTGCTTCTTCTGGCCGATCTCCTTGGATGCCGTGTTGCGCCGGCTCTGCATTTCCTGGAGCTGCGTCTGGGCCTGCCGCCGCCGGGCATCCAGGTCGAGCACGCGGGACGACTGCGGCTCCAGGCCGCGTCGGCGCATGGCCCGATCGAACGCCTCGGGGTTCTCGCGAATCCACTTCAGATCGAACATGACAGGCCCGCTGCTTGCTTCGCCGTGAGTCGCGGGTGTTTTAAGGCCCTACCCGGGCGGCCGTCCATGCCGCCCAGGGATCAGTCCTCACCGCCGTCTTCGTCGGTAGCCTCGGCGCGCATCCGCTCTTCCTCCTGCGCCCGGCGCTTCTCGACGAAGTGGGCGGTCCAGACGGAGATTTCGTAGAGCAGGATGATGGGCAGCGCCAGGCCGATCTGGCTGAGCGGGTCCGGCGGGGTGAATATGGCCGCAACGATGAAGACGCCGACAATGGCGTACTTGCGCTTTTCCGCCATGCCCTTGGACGTGGCCAGCCCCGTGCGTGCCATCAGCGTCATCAGCACGGGCAACTGGAAGCACAGCCCGAAGGCGAAGATCAGCTTCATCACGAGGCCCAGGTACTCATTCACCTTGGCCTCCAGCTCAATCGGCAGGTTGCCTGCCTGTGCGGATTGAACCTCGAAGGTGAGGAAGAATTCCCACGCCAGCGGGAAGACGCCGAAGTACGCCAGTGCGCCGCCCATCAGGAAGAGCACGGGCGAAGCGATGAGGAAGGGCGCCATGACGCGCCGCTCGTTCCGGTAGAGGCCCGGGGCGATGAACAGCCAGAGCTGCGTCAGGAAGATGGGACACGTCACGAAGGCGGCGAAAAAGAAGGAGACCTTGACGTAGGTGAAGAACACCTCCGTCAGGTCCGTGAAGATCATGCGCCGGTCACCTTCATCCATACCCTTTTCGAGCAGGATGTTGGCCAACGGCTCGGTCAGGAAGCGGTAGAGCTCCTGGGAGAAATAGAAGGCGACGAAGAAGGCGACGAAGAGCGCGGCGACGGAATACAGTAGCCGCTGGCGCAGTTCGACGAGATGGTCCAGCAGCGGCATCTGTTTCTCGGTGTAGGTGTCCTCCGCCACGCTGTCTGGCCTCTCCGCCGCTTACGAGCTACTCGCTGCCTCTCGACCGATCGGTGTCTGACGATTCCGCGCCGCCCCCGTCAAGCTCGCTCGCGTCGGCGGCGGGGGCGTCGCTGCCGTTGCCCTGGCCGGCGCCGGCCGTGGTCGTGGACGCTTCCGACGCCGGCACGGCCGCCGGTTCGCCATCCGCCTGCTCGCCGCCGGTGCGCGCCGAACGCTCCACGTCCGTCGCGGTATTGCGCACGGACTTGTCGGGGTCGACGAGGTCTTCCATTTCTTTGTTGCTGTCGAACCGGCGCGCGCGCTGCGCCGTTTCCTTGACGTCCTCGAGCCCCTCTTCCTCCACCATCTTTTCCAGGTTCGTCTGGAAATCGCGCATATACCCCCGAGCCTGCCGAACATACCGTCCGGCAGTCCGCATCACCTTGGGCAAGTCGCGGGGACCGATGACGACGAGCGCCAGCATGGCGACCATCGCCATCTCGGACCATCCGAGGTCCAGCATGGCGGGCGGAACCCAGTTTACGCGGGGTGGCGGGGCCGCACGGGCGTCTTAGCCGTTCGCGGCGGGCCGGTCGCTGCTTTCCTGGTCGGCCTTGGTGCTCGACGACTTCGCCGACGAACCGCCTTCCTCAAGGGCCTTGGGCTCTTCTTCGCCCTCTTCGCCCTCTTTCTTTTCGTCGTCCTTCAGGCCTTTCCGGAACGCGGTGATTCCGCTGCCCATGTCGCGCATGAGCTTGGGAATCTTGCCACCGCCGCCGAACAGCAGCAGCACCACGGCGAGGATGATGAGCCAGTGCCACAGGCTGAACGCACCCATATCGGGGTCTCCTTAAAACCGAACGGTGTAACTCTTTGCTGGCCGGGACTATCGCAGAAAGGGCGGACGCCCGCAACGCCACTGGCCCGGTGCGCCGCGGTCCGGGATCACGCCGCGTCCGGCTGGGCGGCAAAGACGAATGCCTGCTGCGGATCGATGTCGATCTCCACGCGCGTGTTCTCCGGCGGCAGGAAGCGCCCCGGAACGCGCGCGTGGACGTGGCGCGGGGCCTCGGCAGCTTCCCCGGCGGCCGCGTCGAGTGCCAGATGGACCACGGAACTGCGTCCCAGGAGGCGTGAGGCGAGCACGCGGCCGGTGCGGGCACCGGGGCCGCCATCGTCACTGGCCGGGTGCAGCCGGACCGCTTCGGGTCGCACCAGAACGTTCGCCTGCGCCCCTTCCGGCAGGCGCCCCGCGTCCAGCGTGCCCAGGGGCGTCGTCACGCGGCCTTCCCGAACGACGCCCTGCAAACGGTTGATATCGCCGAAGAAGGAGGCGACGAATTCGGTTGCCGGTGCGGCGTAGAGCTGCGCCGGCGTGCCCATCTGCACGATGCCGCCCTCGCGCATGAGCGCGACGCGGTCGGCCATGAACATGGCTTCCTCGGGATCGTGCGTGACCATGAGCGTCGCCGTGCCGGTTTCCTTGAGCACGTGCAGCGTCTCGTCGCGCACGCGGTGACGCAGTGTCACGTCGAGGCCGGAAAAGGGTTCGTCCATCAGCATGACCCGCGGCCGCGGCGCCAGCGCGCGCGCCACCGCCACGCGCTGCTGCTGGCCGCCGGAAAGCATGTGCGGGTGCGCATCGGCGAGCCCCTCCATGCCCACCTGCTTCAGCACCTCACGCGCGCGCTCGCGCCGCTCGCGGCGTGGCAGGCTTCGCAGGCCGAAGGCCACGTTCTCCGTGACCGTCAGGTGGGGGAACAGGGCGTAGTCCTGGAACACCAGACCGACACTGCGGGCTTCGGGCGGTGTGTCCTGCTCACCGTCCGCGACGACTTCCCCGTCCAACAGCACCCGCCCGTGCTGTAGCGTTTCCAGGCCCGCCGCGATGCGCAGCGCGGTGGTCTTGCCGCAACCCGAGGGGCCGAGCAGGCACACCAGCTCACCGGCTTCGACGCCGATCGAGATGCGGTCCAGCGCGCGCGTCTCGCCGAAATGGTGCGTAACGTCTTCGAGCGCCAGGATATCCATGGAAACCGGGGTGCGAAGCTTGCGATGGAACGCGCCGGGCTTCCCTCGGGGAAGCGCACTCAAGCCGTCCGGTGCCGTCGGGGCCCGCCCGGCGCGCGGCCTGCGGCCCTCAAATGTCATGCGCGCGCGCGGGCTTCAACCGCGGCCAACACTGCGGCGGGCGCATCATGTGCCGCGATCGTGCGGCTCGGACGCCTCCCGATCGTCGTCGAGCGGCGTACCGTCCAGTCCGCCGTGTTCGCTGAGAACGGCCGATGCCGGGCGCCGATCGAGCAAGCCGGCGTCCCGCAGTTCGCCCGCGTTGGGAAGATCGGCGACGCTCGACAGACCGAAGTGATCGAGGAAGGCGCGCGTGGTGCCCCATGCCATCGGCCGGCCGGGTGTTTCGCGCCGACCCTGGGGCTGCACCCAACCGGCCTCGACCAGCACGTCGAGCGTCCCCTTGCTGAGGCTGACGCCGCGCACGGTTTCGATTTCGGCGCGCGTGATGGGCTGTTGGTAGGCGATGATCGCCAGCGTCTCCACGGCGGCGCGCGAGAGCTTGCGTTCCCGCGCCTCGGCCGGACGCAATTCGTCGGCCAGATCCGTCGCCGTGCGAAAGGCCCAGGCCGAGCCTACACGGTGAAGCTGGACGCCGCGGTCCGCGTAGCGGCGCTGCAGCTCACTCAGCAGCTTGCCCACACCGGCATCGGAGCTTACGTAGCCGGCAAGTTCGCGTTGGCTGCGCGGCTCGGTCGAGGCGAACAGGACCGCCTCCAACACGCGCAGATCGCGCTCGCGCCCTTCGCTCATCGCTCGGCCTCTCCCGCCGCCCGCACGTAGACCGGCCCAAAGGCCGTCTCCTGCCGCAGGTCGAGCCGGCCTTCCCGCACGAGTTCAAGACCGGCCGCGAGCGTGCTGGCCGTCGCCGACCGCCGGGCCATGCCGGACTCCGGCGCCGGCGGCAGAACGCTCGCGAGCGGGTGCCACGCTCCGAGCGAGTCGAGCACCGATTCGAGGTGGTGCCGCGCCGTCTCCACCGCATAAAGGTTGCTCGCATCGACGCGGAGCGGATTCGTTCGCTCCTGGCGCTGAAGGTGACGCGCATACGCCCGCATCAGCTCCGCGAAAGAGCACGCGTAGGTCACCGTCACGTCGGGATTTTGCGCCGCCGGTTCGCCGCGCGCGAAAATGTCCCGCCCAAGCTGCGGCCGGCCGAGCAGGGCCTCACCCGCCTGCCGCATGGCCTGGGCCCGGCGCAGCTGGAATCGCAGCGCTTCGGCCATCTCCTCGCCGTCATCGCCGTCGTCCTCGGCCGTCCCGGCCGTTCGCTGCGGCGCGAGAAGCCGAGCTTTCAGCAGGATGAGCCACGCGGCCATGACGAGGTAGTCGCCGGCCAAATCCAGCCGGCGGCGACGCGCGTCCTGCACGAAGGCCAGGTACTGGTTGGCCAGCGCCAGGACGGAAATGCGCGTGATGTCCACCTTTTGCTGGCGGGCCAGATGCAGCAGGACGTCGATGGGTCCCTCGAACCCTTCGAGGTCGACCACGAGGCGCCAGTCGTCCGTCCCGCGCGGATCGGGGTCTTCGAACGGCTCCGCGTCCGCCATCGGTTCGGTCACGCCGTCTCCAGCACCGCGTTCACCTCGTCCCGGGCCGCCGCCGCATCGAAAGCGGCCGTGTCACGCCCGGCGTGCCGCCGCCGCTCCGCCACAGCCAGACGCGCCTCGGTTTGCGCACTCGCCAGCGTACACCCCGACAGCACCCGGCGTGTCTCGTCCAGGGTACCACTGCAGTGAAGCACGAGATCGCATCCGGCGGCCAGCGCATCCGCCGCACGCGCCGCCAGGTCGCCGCGGAGCGCTGCCATGCCCAGGTCATCCGAGACCAGCAGGCCATCGAATCCGATCTCGCCGCGGACGATTTCGCGAATGCCGCGGCCCGACGTGGTGACGGGCGCGTGCGGATCGATTGCGTCAAAGACCGCATGCGCCGTCATCGCCCAGGCGAGGTCGTTGAGCGCCCGGAACGGCACCAAATCGCTCGCCCGGAGGTCGGCCATCGGCGCCTCGATGCGGGGCAGCGCGTGGTGGCTGTCCACACGGGCACGGCCGTGACCGGGGACGTGTTTCATCACGGGGGTGACGCCACCGGCTTCGAGGCCCCCGGCGGTGGCGCGGCCCAGGGCGCTGACCAGCTCGGATTCGGCCGCGAATGCCCGGTCACCGATCACTGGATCGGCCTGGGGTGCCGGACAATCCAGTACGGGCAGCGTGTTGACGGTGATCCCGAGCCCGCACAGCTCCGCCGCGATCAACCGGCCGTTCAGCCAGGCGGCGCGGGTGGCCCGTTCGGGGGCTTTTCGGGCCGCGGCGCCAAAGCGCGCCGCTGCAGGCGGGATTCGCCAGTGCTCTTCGGGCAGGCGCACGACCCTGCCCCCTTCCTGGTCGATCAGCACCGGCGCGTCATCGCGGCCCACCGCGGCACGCAGACTCGCCACGAGATCGCGCAGTTGCTCGGGAGTCGCGCAGTTGCGCCGGAAGAGGATGAAGCCGGCGGGATCGGCGTCGGCGAAAAGTGCCCGCTCGTCGGCAGTAAGCGTCGGGCCGGCGCAGCTCACGATCGCGGCGAGCGGCGCCGTCATGGCCGATCCACGACGAAGCAGCCCTGCCCCTCGGCCTTCAGCCGGGCGCACAGGGACTCGGCCGCCTCGCGGCTGGCGAAGGAGCCGCCGCGGACCCGCCAGAACACGCCACGGTCCGCCAGCTCGGCGCGCTGAACGGTCACCTCCAGATCGCCCAGCACATCGGGGTAGCGGCGCTGCATGCGCTGCCGGAAGGCGCGGGCGGCCTCCTTCTCGCGCACGGCCGCGATCTGAACGGCGAACGCGCCGGCACCGGTGTCACCGGCCGCTGTCTGCGTGTCGGCGGCCGGCTCATCCGCGCGGTCTGAGGCCGGCGTCGCCGGTTTCGTGCCCGGTCGCCGGGTCACGGTGGCCGGAGCTTCCGGCCCCGCCTGGCTGCCCTCGCCCAACTCCGTCCCGTCTTCGGGCGTCACGGCTTCCCAGTCGATGGCCGGTTCGCTCGGCTTGGGCGGGCGCTGGAGCACCTCTTCACCGTCGTTGCGGTTGAGCAGCAGCGTATCCTGATAGGGAACGGTGGCGCCGCCGGGCTCCTCGGGACGAACCTTGATGGGCCCTTCGGCGGGTCGGACGACCGGCGTGGCCGCCGCGTCGAAGCGCTCCTGCGAGGTGCGGCTCTGCACGTAGGCATAGCCGATCACGGCAGCGCTGCCCGCGATGAGCACAAAGGCGAGCATGGCCTTAAAGATCGCAGCCCGGCCGCGCCCACGCTCGTAAACGCCCTGCTTCTCGAAGGCGGCGTGGGGCTCCGAGGGCTCGCCGGCAGGGGGATCGATGACACGCAGATCGCGCCGGTCCCGGTCGGGCGGCGGCGTGTCGGCGGCCATTACCGCAGCTCCGTCACCGGCGTCACGCCCATGATCTCAAGCCCAGATGCGAGGACCTGCTGAACCCCGCGCACGAGCGCGAGGCGCGCGCGCGTAAGCGCCATGTCCTCGGGCTGCAGGAAGCGCAGCGTCGCATCGTCCTTGCCCTTGGTCCAAAACCCGTGGAAGCTCGCCGCCAAGTCGTGCAGATAGAACGCGACGCGGTGCGGCTCGTAGGCTTCCGCTGCGCCCTCGATCAGCCGCGGCCAGCCCGTCAGGTAGCGGATCAGCTCGATCTCGTCGGGCTGCTGCAAACGCTCCAGCTCCACCTCGGCCAACGCGGGCGCGTCGAGCGCGGTGTCGCCCATCTCCCGTTCGGCGTGGCGCAGGACCGAGTGGCAGCGCGCGTGGGCGTAGTGGACATAGAAGACCGGATTGTCCTTGCTCTGCTCCACCACTTTTTGCAGGTCGAAGTCGAGGGCCGCGTCGTTCTTGCGGGTGAGCATGGTGAAGCGGATCACGTCGCGGCCGACTTCGTCGAGGATGTCGCGCAGCGTGACGAAGGTGCCCGCGCGCTTGGACATCTTCACGGGCTGGCCGCCGCGCAGAAGCTTCACGACACGGCACAGCAGGATGTGAAAGCGCGCTTCGTCGTTGGTAACGGCGCGCACCGCGGCCTTCATTCGGGTTACGTGGCCGCCGTGGTCCTCGCCCAGCACGTCGACGAGGGTGTCGTGGCCGCGCCGATGCTTGTCCAGGTGGTAGGCGATGTCCACGGCGAAATAGGTCCACGCGCCGTCGCTCTTCTTCAACGGCCGGTCCTGGTCGTCGCCGTAGTCGGTGGCGCGGAAGAGCGTCTGCGGGCTCGGTTCCCAGTCTTCCGGTTTGGTTCCCCTGGGCGCCGGCAGCGTGCCCTCGTAGATCAGCCCGCGCTCATCGAGCGTTTCAAGCACGGCGTCAACGGCGCCGCGCGCCACCAGATCACGCTCCGAGGTGAAGCGGTCGTGCTCGATGCCGAGCTCGGCCAGATCCGCCCGGACCCAGGTCATCAGGTGGTCCACGGCGAACTGGCGAACCGCCGGCAGCCATTCGGACTCCGGCGCATCCAGCCATTTGCGGCCATCGCGCTCGGCCAGGGCTTCGCCCACGGCGCGGAGGTATTGGCCCGGATAGAGACCCGCCGGAATCTCCTCGATCGCCTCGCCCAGGGCTTCCCGGTAGCGCAGGTACGCCGAGCGCGCGAGTGTGTCGACCTGCGCACCGGCGTCGTTGATGTAGTACTCGCGCGTAACGGTGTAGCCAGCCGCCGCCAGGAGGCTCGCGGTGGCGTCACCGACCACGGCGCCGCGCGCGTGGCCGACCGTGAGCGGGCCCGTGGGGTTCGCCGACACGTATTCGACGTTCACGGTCCGCCCCTGGCCAAGGTCGCTCGTGCCCCATTGCTTGCCGGCTCGCAGCACGCGCGCGAGCATGCCGTGCCAGAAGCTGGTCGCCAGGCGCAGGTTGACGAAGCCCGGCCCGGCCACTTCCGCCTCGGCCACGTCGTCCAGGGCGCCCAGGCGCTCGGCCAGCCGCTCGCCGATCTCGCGCGGCTTGCGGCCCGCCGGCTTGGCGAGGACGAGCGCGGCATTGGTGGCGATGTCGCCGTGCGCGGTGTCGCGCGGCGGCTCAACCTTGATGTTGCGCGTGGGCAGGTCGGCCGGAAGCTCGCCGGCGTCCGCCAGCGCGGCGATCTCCTGGCATACCCGGTCGCGGAAGGCGGTGTAGAGGTTCATTCAGGCCGGTTCATCGATATCGAAGAGCTTGCGGTAATCCTGCAGCGCGTACCGGTCGGTCATGCCCGCTATGTAGTCCGCGACCACGCGCTTGCGCCCGCCCTCGTGCAGGCCTTCGGCCTGCTGCCGCCACTCCGGCGGCATGCACGCGGGCCGCTCCAGATACGCCGCGAAGAGCTGCGTCACCACGCGGCGGACCTTGGCCGTCATGCGGTTGACCTTATAGTGCCGGTACATGCGCTCGAACAGGAAGTCTTTCAGCGCTCGGTCGTTTTGGCGCATGCCGTCGGAAAACGCAACCACGGGCGCCTCGGCGCGGCGCACGGCTTCCACGGAGCCGGGCGCCAGCCGGTCCAGCCGCGCCGTGGTTTCGCCGAGCGCGTCACCCACCATTTCGTCGATGAGCCGCCGGACGGCCTCGTGGATGCGCCGGCTCGCGTCGGCCGCCGGGAACTCCGCCTGGACGGCCGCGAACACGGGTCCGACGAGCGGCAGCTCCCGCAGATCCGCGATGGTGAACAGTCCCGCGCGCAGGCCGTCGTCGATGTCGTGGTTGTTGTAGGCGATGTCGTCGGCCAGCGCGGCGACCTGGGCTTCCGGCCCGGGCTGCGTGTCCAGGGCCAGGTCGAAGCGTTCGCAGAAGCGTGCGATCGTCGCCGGCGGGGAAGCCACGGGCCCGTTGTGCTTCACGATGCCTTCGAGGGTTTCCCAGGTCAGGTTGAGGCCGTCGAAGGTGGGATAGCGGTGTTCCAGCTCGGTGACGATGCGGAAGGTCTGTTCGTTGTGATCGAAGCCGCCGGCGTCGGCGAGCACCTCGTTGAGCGCGTCCTCGCCCGCGTGGCCGAAGGGGGTGTGCCCGAGGTCGTGCGCCAGCGCCACGGCTTCGGCGAGATCCTCATTGAGCCCGAGATACCGGCTGATTGAGCGCGCGATCTGTGCCACTTCCAGCGAATGGGTCAGCCGCGTGCGGAAGTAGTCGCCCTCGTGATAGACGAACACCTGCGTCTTGTACTGCAACCGCCGGAACGCGCGTGCATGCACGATGCGGTCACGGTCGCGCTGAAACGCCGTACGGCTCGCACTGGGCGGCTCGCCGATGAGGCGGCCGTGCGACCTCGCGGGATCGCTGGCGTAGGGCGCCAGCCGCGGCTGGGACGCGGGAGACTGCATGCGCCGGAGCGTAGCGCCCGGCCCGCCGGGTGGCAACGCGCGGCGCCGTTTGACACGCGCACGTATCATCCGCATATCCACCCATGGAAACTTTCGAGATACGGAGGGTGCCGTGGCTGACGCCCACACCGCCGAAATCGACGCGGGCACCGATGCGACGGCCGCATCGGAGCTGATCATCAGCGACAACGCCGCCAAGCAGATCGCCACGCTGCGCGAGCAGGAAGGCGATCCCAACCTCATGCTGCGCGTCTCGGTCGCGGGCGGCGGCTGCTCGGGCTTCCGCTACACTTTCGATTTTGATCGTATGGTCAACGCGGACGACCGGACGTTCCACAACGGCGACGTCACCGTGGTGGTGGACGAGGTGTCGCTGGAGCTGTTGGGCGGATCGCAGATCGATTACAGGCAGGAGCTGATCGGCTCCTACTTCGAGATCAACAACCCCAACGCTTCCAGTTCCTGCGGCTGCGGCTCGTCCTTCGCCATCTAAGGGCTGTCCGACCGATTGAGAAAGGGTCCGGGGCCGATGGCTGACAGGCTCGCCATCGCGACGTGGAACGTGAATTCCATCAAGCAGCGCATCGGCCACCTCGCCGCCTGGCTGCGGCAGGCCCAGCCGGACATCGTCCTGCTCCAGGAACTCAAGACCCCGGCGGATTCCTTTCCCGAGTTAGACGTTCAGGCCGCCGGCTACACGGCGGCCGTGGTCGGCCAGAAGAGCTACAACGGCGTCGCCGTTCTTTCCCGAGACAGCATCGAAACCCAGCTGACGGCGCTGCCCGGGGACGCAACGGACGAGCAGGCGCGCTACCTGGAAGTGCGCACCTGCGGTGTGCGGGTGGCTTCCCTCTACCTGCCCAACGGCAACCCGGTCGACACGCCGAAATACGCCTACAAGCTCGGCTGGATGGACCGCCTTGCCGCGCGCGCGGACGACCTGCTCGCGAGCGAGGAGCCGGTGATCCTGGGCGGTGACTACAATTGCGCGCCCACGGATGACGACGTGTACGATCCCGAACGCTTCGCCGACGACGCCCTGTGCCGGCCGCAAACGCGGCGGCGGTTCCGCGCGCTGCAATATCGGGGTATGACGGAGGCTTGGCGCGCCCTGCACGGCGAGCGTCACGTCTACTCCTACTGGGATTACGGCGCGGCCTTCCACAACGACGACGGGCTGCGCATCGACCATTTCCTGCTCTCGCCACAGGCGGCGGACCGACTGGAAAGCTGCACGATCGACACCACACCGCGTGCGTGGGAACGCGCTTCGGATCACACGCCGGTGGTCTGCACGCTGACGCCCTGACGCGCGATCCCGGCGTGTCGGGAGTTCGCGCCGGCCAGAGGGGCGTGGAGGTGCCCGCGCCAGATGCCCTTCATCCCGCTTGGCGACCGCAATCCGCGCGTGGTGATCGGCCACCCCTACGTCACCTGGGGGCTGATCGCGGCCTGCGTGCTCGCGTTCATCGTGCACAGCGGGCTTGACCCCCGCACGGGCCATCTCGTGGCGCTGCGCTACGGGCTGATTCCCGCGACGATCACCGGTGAGGCGGCGCTCAGCCCCGAAGTCGCCGCCATCCCGCCGTGGGCAACGCTCATCACCTCGATGTTCCTGCACGGCGGGGTGATGCACCTGGTGATGAACATGCTGTTCCTGGGCATCTTCGGCGACAACGTCGAGGATGCCATGGGCCACGGCCGCTTCCTGGCGTTCTACCTGATCTGCGGTGCCATCGCGGGCGCGGTGCACGTCGCGGTGCTTCCGGGCACGACGGAACCCATGATCGGTGCCAGCGGCGCCGTGTCCGCCGTGCTCGGCGCCTATCTGGTCCTGCACCCGCGCGCTTCGGTCACCATTCTTCTCGGCTTCCTGCCGCTGGTTCTGCCGGCGTGGCTTCTGCTGGGCCTGTGGATCCTGTTTCAGCTTCTCTCCGCGTTCACCGCCGCGGATGGCGGGGTCGCGTGGTGGGCGCACGTCGGGGGCTTCGCCGCTGGCGTGGCCCTCGTTTTCCCATTTCGGCGCAAGACCCTACCGCGCACGAGCGGAACCTACCCCAAGGGCATCCGCATGCGACGGCCGCCGCGATAGGGCCTGGAGAGGCTACCACCTCCGCATTGTCTGGCGGCGGCCAGTCAGGCACCGTTCAGGGCTTGTGCAGGTGTGCTCCGGCTCAGCGCGGCGGTCGTGGCCGCGGGAACAGCGACAACAAGGCGGGGGTAGCCGGAGCCTCGATGGGGGGACGCGACATGGCTGGGAGCCGTGGTTTCGTAGCGCTGCTCGTGGCGGCGGCGCTCACGGTGCTCGGGGCCGCGACGCCGCAGGCGGCGGAAGGCCCGATCGTGCTGGCCGTCGCCGGGCCGATGTCCGGCGCCGACGCTGCGAGCGGCCGGGCCATCCGAGATGCCGCCAAGCTCTACGCCAAGCAGGTGAACGAGCGCGGCGGCATCAATGGCCGCGAGGTGAAGATCGAAACCTTCGACAACAAGCGCGACACCAGCCTCGCCCGCCAACGCGCCCGCCAGATCGGCACCGAGAGCGAGGCGGTGGCCGCCATCGGCCATTACTACAGCTCCAACTCCATCGCCGCGGGCGACATCTACGCTGAGCACGGCATGCCGGTCGTCACCGGCAGCGCCACCGCTCCCGGCGTAACCCGGGACAATCCTTGGTACTACCGCGTCATCGCGGACAACACCATGAAGGGCCGCCTTGTCGCGCAGTACCTGCGCAGCTTCATGGACGTCGAAACGGTCCACATTGCCTACGAAGAAGACGCCTACGGCCGCACGCTACACAGTTCGCTGAAGGAGATGGCGCCGAAGGTCGGCATCGGCGTTGGGAGCGAATGGGGGATCGACTCCCAGACCGACACGGTGGACGAGCGGATCGATGCCATTGTCGGGGAACTGGCCGACGCCGGACCCGAGGAGGCCATTTTCCTGGGGCTCCTCGACAAGCAGTCCGCCATGCTCGTCAAGGCGCTGCGGGACGCGGGAAGTGACGCGAAGATCCTCGGCGGCGATTCAGTCGGTCTCGGGACCTTCAAATCGGAAATGGCGGGACTCACGAGCACGGAACAGACCGCGGCCGAGCTGATCGAGGGGATTCACGCGACCACCTATTTCATCCCGGACGTGGGCAACCGCGCGGCACGGCGTTTCGTCGACGCGTTCGAGGCGGAGTACGGCCGTAAACCGGACGCTCTGGCGGCAACGTATTACGATGCCGCCGCGATCGCCTTGTCCGCCTATGAGCGGGCCGACCCCACGGGCGGACTCGACGAGCAGCGCGAAGCCGTGCGCCAGCGCCTGGCGACATTCGACGGGCCTGGCAGTGCCTTCCACGGGGTGACGGGCCAGATCCGATTCGACGATCAGGGCAACGCCGTGCGCTCGGCGCCGTTCGGGGTGTATCGGCAGGGTAAGCTCGTCTCGGCGCCGGGTCAGTTGACGCCCGTGGGAAACCCCGATGCCGTTCTGAATTTGCAGAACCAGATCCAGACCGGTGAGATCGTACGCGTTGGGGACCAGCTGCTCTACGAGACCTCGGTGGTCTATACGGGGATCGACCTGAACGAGATTATTTCGATTGATCAGAGCAACGGCAATTTTCGGGTGGATTTTTATATCTGGTTCCGGCACAGCGAACCCATCGACTACGATCAGATCCTGTTTCCCAACGCCGTGGGCGAGGTAAAGCTCGGTGAGAAACCGCTCATGTCGGGTGTAACCGAGGCGGGGTACTATTCGGCCTATCGCGTGGTGGCCGAATTCGAGCACGATTTCGAGTTCCAGGCCTACCCCTTCGACAAGCAGGATCTGCAAATCCGCATCCGGCACCAGACCAAACCGCTGGAAAAGCTCATCTTCGTGGCGGACGAGATCGGCATGCATCCGGCGCGCAACCCAGGCTCGGAGGGGCTGGCGGTGGATTCCGGTCCGCGTCTGGGAGACAGCGAATGGCGGCTGCGCGACGTGTTGGTTTTTTCCAATGTGCGCAAGACGGAGTCGACGCTGGGCAACCCACGCACCATCGCCGCGGACAGCAATCAGGGCCTGAGCTTCTCGCGCTTCAACCTGCAGACCAATGTGGCGCGCAACAGCAACAGCTACCTGATGAAGAACATGGTGCCGCTGACGCTGTTCGTGCTCGTCGGCTACTGCACGATGTTCATCCGCCCCGAGGGTCCGCCATTCGCCGCGCGTGTCACCGTGGGTGTCACCGCGTTGCTGACCACGGTCTTCTACAGTCAGCGCTCCCAGTCCGACCTCCCGGACATTGGCTACCTGGTGGCGATCGACTACATCTATTACGCGGTCTACCTCTACTTCCTCTATGCGATCGCCATGACCGTGGCGGAACACGTCTTCATCATGCGTGATCGCAAGGACCGCGCCATGCGCATGAGCACGTTCAGCAAGCGCTTCATGCCCGTGTTGATCCTGGCCATCGGCGGCCTCGCGCTGGGGCTTTATCTGTGAGCGGCGATGCGATCAGGTGTACGCGCCGGCGGGCGGGCCGAGATACGTCGGCCCGTTGGGGCACAGGCGCACCCCGGCGCGCAGGTTCCGGTACGCCAGTCGGGCCGGGTCGATGGGATTGAGCCCCGGCGCGGCGACGACCAGAACCGTGTCCGCGAGCGGTTCGAAGTCGGCGCGGAAGTGCACGGATGACTTGAGCGCGAGGATCGCGCAGCCCGCCGGGTCCACGCCGAGGTGGTGGAAAATCCCGCGATCCGCCGCCTGAATGCGTCGAGAGCCGACGATCAGGCGAACGCCCGTGTCGGCAATTCGGAGAAGCGCCATGGGGCCCAGCGCCATCTCGGCCCCGCCGTAGAACGGTCCGACCCCGGCGACGCGGCCGTCGCCCAGCGCCTCGACGACCACTTCCCCATCGAGGGGCTGGTCACCGGTGTCGTCGGCCCCGCGGCCGCCCAGGGCCACGCGGAAGCAGGCGCCGTCACCGTGCTCGTGCGCCGCCTTCGCGGCGTCGGGATCGATCAGCACGGCCACCACAGCACCGGCCGCGCCCTGGGCCACCAGGGTTCGCAATACGCCGGTCGTGTCCCCGCTCGCCCCCGCGCCGGGATTGTCCTGGGTGTCGGCCAGGATCACCGGTCCCCGCGCGCTGTCCGCCCGGTCGATCGCCGTCGCGACGCCCTCGTCCAGCGGCAGGACGCTTTGCGCGAACTGGGCTTCGCACGCGGCAACATGATCTTCCAGATCCCGGGCAACCCGATCGGCCGCATCGCGGCAATGGGCGTAGACGATGACGGCCGGACCGGCGTCGCGCGTGTCCGCGAGCGGAAACCCGCAGGTGACGGAGACGCTGGCGATCGTGGAGTCCGCGTCTTCCAGCTCGGCGACGCGCCGATACACCGGGCGCGCGGGCTCGCGCCCCGTATCGCCCGACAGCACAGGGATCAGGAAGGGCACCTGCCTGAACGCCTTTTCGGCCCGTTCGCCGCGCCAGATGCGGTCGAGGTAGCGCGCCGTACGACGCCCGGTATCCGCCATGTCGAGATGCGGATACGTGCGGTACGCGATCAGGCCGTCGGCGTGCTCGACCATGGCGGCGGAGACGTTGGCGTGCAGGTCCAGGCTCGCCACGAGCGGCAGATCGGTGCCGATGAGCGAGCGCACGCGCTCCAGAACGATCGCCTCGCCGTCCGCATACCGCTCGGTGACCATCGCGCCGTGCAGGTCCAGGTAGACGCCGTCGAGCCCAACCTGCCGCGCTAGGTCGTCCAGGATGTAATTGAGAACGGTGGCGAAAGCCTCCGAACTGACCCGGCCCCCCGGTGGCGCCGCCGCCCAGGTCAGCGGCAGGACCTCGTGACCCATGGCATCGGCTTCCGCGATGAACCCGCTGACAGGCAGGTTCCGTCCTTCGACGCCGGGCGCCAGCGCCGCACCAGCCAGCATACCGGGCCATGCGCCGGGTTCGGTGAAATCGCGCAGCGTCGTCGGATGCGGGGCGAAGGTGTTGGTTTCGTGCTGAATACCGCCGACGGCGATGCGCGCCATTCGGCCTCCCCCGGCTCATCAAGGGCCGGCACCGGCCCCTGCCACTGCACGGGCCCGGTACCGGCCGCGTCGGTCGAGCGGTTACAAGTCGGCGTAGGTATGCGTCTCGGCGCTGGCGCCGGGGTGCGTGATGGCGCCCTTTTCGGCATCGCCCACGGTCTGCGCGTACTTCCACAAGGCACCCGTCTGGTAGTTGGTACGCCGCGGGGTCCAGGCCTCGTAGCGGCGCCGAAGCTCCTCGTCGGACAGCTCGACATCCAGGCGCTCGGCGTCGGCGCTGGCGTCGATCGAGATGATGTCGCCGTCCTGCAGCAGACCGATCGGCCCGCCGACCGCGGCTTCGGGACCGACGTGACCGATGCAGAGCCCGCGCGTGGCGCCGGAGAAGCGGCCATCGGTGATGAGGGCCACCTTCTTGCCCATGCCCTGGCCGTAGATCGCCGCCGTGGTTGCGAGCATCTCGCGCATCCCCGGCCCGCCGCGCGGTCCTTCGTAGCGGATGACGATGACCTCGCCTTCCTGGTAGGCGCCGCGGTTCACGGCGTCGAAGGCTTCCTCCTCGCTGTCGAAGCAGCGCGCGGTGCCGCGGAACTGGAGGTTGTCGAGCCCGGCGACCTTCACGATGGCGCCCTGCGGCGCGAGGTTCCCGCGCAGCCCGGCGACGCCGCCGGTCTGGGACAGCGGCGCGCTGGTGGTGCGCACGACATCCTGGTCCTGGGGGAAGTCCACAGCCGCCAGGTCGTCGCCGATGCGCTGGCCAGTCACCGTCATGCAGTCGCCGTGCAGGTAGCCGCCTTCGTGCAGCGCCTTCATCAGCACCGGAATGCCGCCGATCTCGAAAAGGTCTTTTGCGACGTAGCGGCCGGCCGGCTTGAGGTCGGCGATGTAGGGCGTGCGCCGGAAGATGCGCGCGACATCGTGGATGTCGAACTCGATCCCGGCCTCGCTGGCCATGGCCGGCAGATGCAGCGCCGCGTTCGTGGAGCCGCCGGAGGCCGCCACCACGGTCGCGGCGTTCTCCAGGGCTTCACGCGTCACGATGTCGCGCGGGCGGATCTGGTCGGCCACGCGCTCCATGATCGTCCGCCCGGAGCCGTCGGCGTACTGATCGCGCGACTCGTAGGGCGCCGGTGCACCCGCCGAACCCGGCAGCGCCAGCCCGATCGCCTCGGAGACACAGGCCATGGTGTTCGCGGTGAACTGCCCGCCGCAAGAGCCGGCCGAGGGACACGCGACGCATTCCAGGTCATGCAGTTCCTCGTCGCTCATGCGGCCGGCCGCGTGCGCGCCCACGGCCTCGAAAACCTCCTGGATGGTCACGTCCTTGCCCTTGTGCCGGCCAGGCAGGATGGTGCCGCCGTACATGAAGACCGCGGGCACGTTCAGGCGCAGCATGGCCATCATCATGCCCGGCAGCGACTTGTCGCAGCCGGCGATGCCGAGCAGCGCGTCGTAGCAGTGGCCGCGCATGGTCAGCTCGATGGAATCCACGATCGCTTCCCGGCTGACCAGCGAGGACTTCATGCCCTCGTGGCCCATGGCGATGCCGTCGGTAACCGTGATCGTGGTGAACTCGCGCGGTGTGCCCGCGGCTTCGCTAACCCCCGTCTTGGCGGCCTTGGCCTGACGCGCGAGCGAGATGTTGCACGGCGCGGCCTCGTTCCAGCATGTGGCGACGCCGACGAAGGGCTGCTGGATCTCGGTCTCGCTGAGCCCCATGGCGTGATAGAATGCGCGTGCCGGCGCGCGATTGGCGCCCTGGGTGACGTGGCGGCTGGGCAGCTTGGACTTGTCGAACCGCGATTTGGTGTCGAGCGACATGGCGGCCTGTCTCTCCCGCGTTTCGCGTGGTTCTCGTTGGTTCCACCGAGCATAGCGGCCCGCCAGGGCGCGCTCCAACGCTTTCTCCGGCACCCCGAACGGAGGATCGCCATGCAGCTTGCCGACTGGCCCGTCCACCGGATCGCCACGGATGCGGCCGAGATTCCCTGCCGCATCGCGGGCACCGGCCCGCCGCTGGTGCTGCTGCACGGGTTTCCCCAGACAGGCTACGCTTGGCGCAAGCTCGCCCCGGCGTTGGCCGAGCGGCACACCGTGATCGTGCCCGACCTGCGCGGCTACGGCGCCAGCCGCGGGCCCGGGCCGGACCCGGCGCACAGCGGCCACGCCAAGCGCGCCATGGCCACCGACATCGTGCGCGTGCTGGACGCTTTGGGCCACGGGTCCGCGCAGGTGGCCGGGCACGACCGGGGTGCGCGCGTGGCCTATCGCCTGGCGCTGGACCACCCCGAGCGCGTCGACCGGCTGGCGCTGCTGAGCATCCTGCCCACGCTGGAGATGTGCGAGCGCCTGACGGCCGAAAGCGCGATCACGGCATATCACTGGTTCTTCCTGGCGCAGCCGTCACCTTTCCCGGAAACCTTACTGGGTGCGCGCTCGGACTTCTTCGTCGACTGGACGATCGGAAGCTGGCTGGGCGATCCCGCCGCCATCGCGGACGACGCGCTGGAGACCTATCGGGCGGCGTTCCGCGACCCGGCCGTGATCCAGGCCGCCTGCGAGGACTATCGCGCGGGGCTCACCCTCGATCTGGCCCACGATCGGGCGGATCGCGACGGCGGCAAGCTGATCACCTGCCCCACGCACGTCGTCTGGGGCACCGAGGGGCTCGCCGCGCGCACGGCCGATCCACTCGACATCTGGAAGGGCTGGGCGCTGGAAATCTCGGCCACGCCGCTGGATTGCGGGCACTTCCCGGCGGAGGAGCGCCCTCAGGAAACCCTGGATGCGCTGACCGAGTTCTTCCGAGCGGCGTGAGCCGAGCGCTGGCCTATTCGGTCAGCCGCTCCAGCGCCGTCGCCAGTTTCTCGCGCGCCGCGGCGGCCTGATCGCGGCGTTCGCGCTGTTCTTCGACCACCTCGGCGGGCGCCTTGGCCAGGAACTGCTCGTTGGCGAGCTTCTGGTCCAGCTTGGCGAGATCGGCGTCGATCTTCTCGATCTCCTTGGTCAGGCGCGCGTGCTCGCGGTCGATGTCGATGATGTCCGCGAGCGGCATGTAGGCCGTGTGACCGTCGATGAGGAACTGCGCCCCGCCCTTGGGCGGGCCGGCGTCGCTCGCCTCGATCGTTTCCAGCCGCGCCATGCGGCGGATCAGCTCGGCGTGCGTGTCCAGGCGGGCACGGGTTTCCGCGTCGGGGTTCTGCACGCGCACCGTGACCGCGCTCTTGTTGGGGACGTTCATCTCGCCGCGCACCGTGCGGATGGCCCCGATGACCTCGGTCAGCCAGTCCACCTCGCCTTCGGCGGCTCCGTCGATCAGGGAGTCGTCCAGCCGGGGCCAGGCGCTCGTGATCAGCCGGTTGCCCTCGCCGCCGCCGAAGTGCTCCCAGAGCTCCTCGGTGATGAAGGGCATGAAGGGATGCAGGAGGTGCAGGAGCTGCTGCATCACCCAGGCGGCCGTCGCGCGCGTCTCCGCCGCGGCGGATTCGTCGTCGCCGCTGAGGACCGGCTTGGCGAACTCGACGTACCAGTCACAGAACTGGTGCCAGGTGAACTGATAGACCGCGCCGGCCGCCTCGTTGAACTTGTAGCTCTCCAGCCCGGCCTTCACGGCCCGCGCGGTGCGCGCCGTCTTGGCGATGACCCAGCGGTTGATGCGCAGGGTCGCCGCGTTCGGATCGAAGGCCGGATCGGGCGCGACCTCGTACATCTGGCAGAAGCGCGCGGCATTCCACAGCTTCGTGGCGAAGTTGCGGTAGCCCTCGACGCGGTCCTCCGAGAGCTTGACGTCGCGCCCCTGGGCCGACAGCGCGATCAGCGTGAAGCGCAGCGCGTCCGCGCCGTAGCGCTCGATGAGGTCCAGGGGATCGATGATGTTCCCCTTGGACTTGGACATCTTCTGGCC